>Ga0182018_10000175_pt1 | contig 84516 bp, 67 predicted proteins | sample 812P2MmetaG_FD_120490 | JGI IMG/M metagenome (GOLD analysis project Ga0182018, IMG submission 120490) | Permafrost microbial communities from Stordalen Mire, Sweden - 812P2M metaG | ecosystem: Environmental > Terrestrial > Soil > Wetlands > Permafrost | place: Sweden: Stordalen | collected... | reverse complement strand
CAGCTTTCTGGACAGTACGCTCCCGCACTGGGCAGTCAGAACGGCTCCTCACCGATCGTCGATACCGGGACCACCGTCTACATCACCGGGTCCGGATCGAACTGGTCCGCGCCGGTGAGCACCATCCAGGGCTACGAGAGCACTGCCCCGACGAGCGGCCTCTTCACCAAGATGACCAGCCCGACCCAGGCCGCCGGAGGGCTCTGGATCAAGTACGATCCGGTCAATCACATGCTCTATACGAGCAACAATCTGACGGGCTTCTGGAGCCTCAAGACGCAGTAAGGGGGGCTGCTGCTGGACCGTCTTGGCGCCGCTACTCCGGGAGGTTTCCGCCAGCGCGGAGTGAGGATCGCAGGAGCCGAACGGTCCCCGCCCGCGCACTATTGACAGATCGTCGCGGCGAGACCGGTGCTGTCGTCCAAGTAGTTCCCATCCGCGCCGAAGCCGACCTCGAAATCGACGGTCTCGCCGGCCGTCAGTGGGACGGACACGAGGCTGAACGGGGTGGGAACATTGAAGGAGTCGATCTGTGCCGTGAAGTGGTCGACACCGCCGAGGACGACATGCACGTCGGTGGTCGTCGGCGCCGGGTCCAGGCCAACGAAGGTGCCCTGGATTGTGTAGGTGCCCGCGCTTAGACCTGTCCATCGCACGACGGCGCGGTCGCCATTCTGGGCAGGGTGCAGGTCGAGCATCGTCGACGGAACGGCCTCCGCGGTCGTGCCACACGTTCCAGGACCGGCGAAGACGAAGGGCGGCTCGCCCGGAGCCGAGCTCATTCCCTGCCAGCCGGAAAGCATGCCGCAACTGCCCATGGCCAGGGGAGCGAACGCCGTCCCCGAGATGGATCCGTACTGCCATACGCCATTCGGGTTCGAAGTCGATGAGAAGCCGCCCACGGCGTCCCAGCACGTGCCGGACGTATCTGTCGCCGACGCGTCTGCGGCCCCCGATCCAGATCCGCCGTCCACACCGGTCGTGCCGGAATCACCCGCTCGGCTGCCGGCATCCGTCTCCGAGCTGCCTCCGAAGCAGCCTGCGGTGGCCGCAGCGGCGGCCAGGACGACGAGGCCGAGACCGACGGACCCGAGAACCCACGCAGCGAGACGACGACCCATTCGAACCCTCCCGGAGGATCGGCACGCGAGGGCTTCACGCGCTGCCACTGCGATACGTGCGGGCGCGATCTGCCGCTCCCGCATCGCCTGGGCCCGGTGTCGACGCATTGCCATGCGGGGCCTCCGCCATCCGTGACGCGCACCCCATATTTGGCCGACGTGCTGAAGTTTATGCAGGTGTTCGAGTAGGCGAGCACCATCCGCTGCGGTACCCTTGGACGGGCAGATCGCATGGCCGTCTCGGGCGTCATGGTTCGCGTCCTGGTCGACGCCGTCGAGCGGGCCGGGGTTGCCCGGGACGACCTCCTGCAGTCGGCGAACATCGACCCCGCGCGCCTCGTCGAGACCAGCGCGCGTTTCGACCTGAAGGAGTTCGCGACGTTGCAGATGCGCGCGATGGACCTGACGCGCGATGAAGCCCTCGGCCTCCACATCATCGAACGCTTTGACGACGGCGCGTTCGACTTGATAAGTCATCTCGTCGTCCACGCGCCCACGCTGCGCGAGGCCCTGGCCCTCTGCCTGCAGTTCCATCCCTTGGTCATCGATGACGCGCTCGCGACGCTGCACGAGACGGACTCTACGGCGGTTCTGCAATGCCATCTGCCCCGCACGTTCGAGCGCGCGGATCGAATGTTCGCGGAGTTCTCGATCGCCGGACTGACTCGGATGCTCCGATTTTTTGGCGGGGGAGGGGTCACTCCGCAAGCCGTCTCGTTCGAGCACGCACGTCCCGTGCACCACCGCGAGTACACGAGGCTCCTTGGCCACGCGGTGACCTTTGAGCAGCCCGCGACGGCGCTCGTGTTCGACCGAGCCGTGCTCAATCGGCCGCAGCTTCACCAGCATCCCGAGCTCTATGGGCTGCTGCGCTCTCAGGCGCAACACGCGGTCGATCGTGTGGCGGCGGAGCTCGGCCCTGCGGAGAAGCTCAGGCAGTACCTACTCGCGCGACCTCCGGCGAGGCTCCCTGGCCTTTCCACAGCGGCGCGGGACCTCGGGGTGAGCGCTCGGTCGCTCGGGCGCCGCCTCGCGGAGGATGGCACCACCTACCGCTCCGTCGTCCAAGCGATCCTCGAGGATTCCGCTCGCCTCTTGCTTCGAGATCCGAAGCAGACGATCCAGCAGACAGCGCGGGCGCTGGGCTTCGACAACGTGGGAGCGTTTCATCGCGCCTTCAAGCGCTGGACTGGGCTGACTCCGACGCAGTATCGGGAGGCACGAGGCGGCAGCACGGGACGTCCCGAGACGTGACCGCGGCACCGTGACGTTTTGGCCGTTAAGGCGAACGATTGGCGAGACCGGAACATGTCGCGAGCGGCAGGCTGCTCGCCATGGAGTCAACAGTGCCTTTCGGGCTCGTGGGCGTCCTCCTCGTGGCTACCGGTTGCGGCGCGCAGAGCAAGCAGCCTGTTGACGCCAGCTTGGGTCCGGGCAGCGGAGGGCCTAGCAGCGGCGGGACAAGCGACGACGGGTCGGCGCCGCCCTCGGCGGACGGGTCTTCGTGCACGGGCAGTGCAAGCAGCACGGCGAGTCTGGCGGGCTACCTGGGCGACTGGAGCGCCGGCGACTACCCCTCGGACTTCGTCGACGCCGGCGACTACCTCACGATCACCGGCGTTATGGGGCAGATGGGCAACACGCGCCAATACGCCGTGCACGTGCCGGCGGGCTACAGCAACGACACCCCCATTCCCGCGCTGTTCTGCATTCACGGCTTTGGCCAGACCGCCGCCAGCTTCTGCTTGGACACGGGGGTCGCATGGCCAACCAAGGCCGACCAGGATGGTTTCGTCGTCATCATGCCCAACGGCTATATGAACAGTTGGAACGGCGGGACGTGCTGCGGCGCGGCCGCGCAAGACGGGCTCGACGACGTGGCGCTCATCCGCGCGATCTTCGCCGAGGTCAGCACCCACGTGAACATCGACCTCGGGCGTGTCTACGCGACGGGCCTCTCCAACGGCGGATACCTGAGCTACCGGCTTGCCTGCGAAGCGTCGGACCTGTTCGTCGCGGTGGCGCCCGGCTCCGGTGCAATCGGGACGGCGGATGCCGGGGCCCTACTCTTCTTGCTCCAGGAGACCACGGATATGACGACCTGCGCGCCGACCCACAAAGTGTCCGTCCTCGACATCCACGGCACGGCCGATCCGCTCGTTCCGTACGCCGACCAGGCGCCTTCTCTCGCGATCATGCAAGCCAGCAATGGCTGCTCGACGTCGACGGTACCGGCGACCGTCGTTCCAAGCGGCGGCGACACCACCTGTGTCAGCTACACCGGTTGTCCCGCGTGCCCCAACATCAATGTCACGGCCTGCTCGATCGCGGACGGAGGTCATTGCTGGTTCGGAAGCTCCGATTGCGGTACCGGCGCCGGCGCGCTCGGGTTGGCGTTCGTCGGCAACAACAGCAATTTCATGAATAACACCAACTCGGTATGGGCCTTCCTCAGCGGGATCTCCCGGTAGAACACTGGCTCTTCGAGCTCTCAGGCCACGAACGCCGCCTTTCGTACGACCTCCGGCAGCCCGCTCCGCGTCTCAACGAGGGCGGCCGCGTCCGGCGTGATCGTGAGACCGAGCTTCTTGGTCTCTCCGATCAGGTCTTTCAAGCCGAGCATGACGATCGGGAGGAGCATCCGCGCCTGGGCCAGCCCCGCGCTCCCGAGGCACATGCGATTGTAGCTGACGTGCCCGACCTCATCGATGATGACCTCGAGGATCCGCTCCTCCACCGCGTCGCGCAGCTCGGGGTCGTCCTTCAAGATCCGGCCGGCGGCGTGGAGCAGCTTGAGGAAGGCGAGCGTCCCAAGGATCTCCGACGCGAGGGTGAGCGGGCGCGACACGAACCGCGGCATGCCGATGATGCCGCCAATGAGGGCGCGGAACGCGGCGGTCGGCGCGAACGGCGCGGTGATATCGAGGCCGTAGAGGCGCGACGTGCTGAGGAGGATCCTCGTGTGGTAGCTCTCTTCGATGAGGAGCACGAGCTCGAGGTCGTCCTTCTCGCGGACGGCCTGCTTGTACGCCTTGTCGAAGGCGCGGTTCACGCCATAAGCCTCGGCGGCGTTGGTCTTCACCATCGCGAGGAGCAGGAGCATGGCCTCCGGCGTCTCGACCGCGGCGTCGAACGACGCGTACTGTCGGTCGAAGAGCGCGCGATCGAGCGGGCGGGTGTGGGAGAGCGGCTGGAGGTGACGTTCCATCCGCTCTTCGCGACGCGAGAGCGTGCGGCGGGGCGCGTCCACGTCTCCGTCGCGGTCGGCAAGGAAGGCGCGGTAGGCGCTGCGGCTCTCGGCGCGCGCGTCGAGCGGGAGGGGCGAGAAGAGGTCGAGCATGGGGGGAAGGCTACCAGCGCCCGCCGGACAGCCCGCGGCCAAGGATTGGCCGCTGGCGGTCAAACGCGGGCAGCCGGCGGCTCGGTCGCCTGCTACCGTTGCCCTTCGTCGAGGCCCGCCGGACGTGAGCGTCTCTCCCGTAATCGTGCGCGCCGTGGCCGAGGTCGCAGCGCGCGCCGGCGTCGATCGCACGGAGCTGCTTGCGGCGGCACGCATCGATGCCGGCCTGCTCGACGCCGTCGACGCTCGGATCGACTTCGACGACTTCGCCCGCTTCCAGACCGTCGCCATCGATCTCACGGGTGACGAGGCGCTCGGCCTGCACGTCGCCGAGAACGCGACAGAAGCCGCGTTCGATCTGGTCGCCCACCTCATCGCGCACGCGCCGACGCTGCGCGCGGGCATCGAGTTGTGCCTGCGGTTCCAGCGCCTCTTCACCGACGACTCCGAGCTCACGCTGACCGAAGAAGACGACCTCGCGCGCATACGCCTCGACTACCGCCGGGCGACCCCACGATCGGACCGCATGCACGCCGAGTTCGTCATGGTCGGGGTGCTCCGCCTCGTTCGGACCTTCGCCGGCGCGGTGCCGGTGTGCGCCGCACGCTTCGAGCATCCGCGCCCGGACCACCACCACGAGTACGGGCGCATCTTCGGCGGCGCCGAGCGCTTCAGGCAGCCCATGACCGCCATCGAGCTCGAACGCAAGTTCCTCGAGCGCCCGGGGCAGTACTACCACGCGGAGCTCTACGACGTGCTCCGCGCCCAAGCCGACCGGGCGCTCTTGCGCGTGACGCGCGGCGTGAGCCACGCCGATCGCCTGCGCCAGTACCTGCTCGCGCATCCTCCGATCGGCGCGACCACGCCGGACATGGCGGCCGTCGCTCGCGAGCTCGGGATGAGCGTCCGGTCCCTCCGTCGGCGCCTCGCCGACGAAGGCGCTTCCTACAAGGTGCTCTTCGACGAGGCGCTCGCCGTGGCGGCCATGCGCATGCTCGGCGACTCGCGGCGGACGATCCAGGACATCGCGCTCGCGATGGGCTTTTCGGATCCGAGCGCATTCCACCGCGCCTTCAAGCGGTGGACGGGGATGACGCCGGTCCAGTACCGGTCGCGCGAAGTGGCGTGATGCGACGCTGGCGCCAGGCGTGGATCGCCCCTACGAAGCCGGCAGCAACGACGCGTCGTATCCCCTTTACTGCACCGCGACGCTTCCCGTGTGAAGCAACGGGCAGGCCGTGTCTTGTACGTGCAGCGCGCAGGGAGAAGCCGGGGTCTGGGAGCTCAACCGAGCAGGTCCGCGACCGCCTCCTTCCGAACTTCAGACGAGCTCGCGCGGCATAATAGGCGATTTACCCGCGCCGCTGGCTTGGCGGGCCCGCTGCTGTAGCAGGGGGATGCCGCTTCGGGCGTTGGCGCCGGCCGCAAGCCTGTGCTCGTCGCCGGTGGCGTAGTCGCGATCCCACGCGAGCACCTTCGGGGTCATGAGGCTGTGCCATAGCGGGGGGACCATCGCGATGAGGATGGTGGTGAGGTAGCCATTGATCATCATTGGCGCGTCGGGGTACGGCCGGAGATCCTGGTACGGCACCTCGCCCTCGGCGTGGTGGTGGGAGTGCCGCGTCAGGTTGAACATGGTCCACGAGCTGATGCGCCGGTTGGTGTTCCAGGAATGGCGGGGCTGCACCGGCATCTCGGGGTTGCGGACCATGCCGTAGTGCTCCATGTAATTGACGATCTCGAGCAGCGCCTTGCCCGCGAGCGCACAGGCCACGAAGAATGCCGCGCCCCTCCAGCCGCCTATGGCGAAGGCGAGGAGGACGATGAGCGCGCTCATGATGTGCCCCCGGATCACCGCGTTGTGCCAGGAGTACCGGCCGAGGCGCTTCTTTTTGAGGCGATCCAGCTCGATGTTCCAGGCGCTGACGTTGCCCTTGAGGGTGGACGCGGCGATGTGAAAATAGACGTTCCGGCCGCGAGGCGCCGTCGCCGGATCGTGGGCGGTCGACACATAGCGGTGGTGGCCATAGACGTGCTCGATCGCGAACGTCGTGTCGAAGCTGAAAGCGAGGAGCCACCGACCGACCAGCATCGAGATGCGGTCCCACGTCCGGTGAGTCAGCTCGTGGGCCGGGATGGTGCCAACCATGCCGATCATCAACCCGGTGATGATCCACGCGGACAGGTGGTGGACGAACGCGGTGGCGTCGCGCGCCGCAATCACGTCGTATCCCGTCCAACGGACGACCCACGCGCCGAAGCCGAGTGGGTCGCCCGGGCTGACGCTCCACACCGAGCAGAAGACGATGAGCGAGAGCAGCGGCAGGGCCATCCAGAGCTGCGTCGTCAGCACCCTCGGGCGCCGGAACCTCGGTGTGGAGGTGTCGTCCCCTCCGATGGCGTCGCCGAGCACGTAGATCGCGACGACCGCCACTAGACCGGCCGTGAGGATCGCGCCGCCTCCGAGGAGCGCGACCACGCTGAGAAGGCCTATCGCGTGGAACGCGAAGTACTTCATGTAGTCGGGCCAGCGGGCGGGCGGGCCGTTCTCGGCGGCTTCCGCGAGCGTCGCCGCGTCCGCCTGGGTGGTGAAACGGTCGAAGTGAATGTGCTCGCGACGGACCCCCTGCTGACGTAGCACCGCGACTGCGCCGTCGATCATCGCCGGCGGCCCGCAGAGCAGTGCGTGGGACCCAGGCTCCAGCAGGCCCGGGATCTTCTCGGTGACCAGGCCCCGCTCGCCTGTCCACGTCGCGTCGGCTCCCGCGGCCGAGAGACTCGGGACGAAGCGGAACGCTCCGCGCCACTCTCGCGCGATCGACGCGATCTCTTCCGTGGCATAGAGATCCCGCGCCTCGCGCGCGCCGAAGAGCAGCGTGACAGACCGCGCGACACCGGCGGAAAGGGCTTCCTGCAGGATCGCCAGGATCGGCGCGAGGCCGCTCCCCCCCGCCACGAGCAGCAGCGGCGCGTCGCTCGGTCGCAACCAGAAGTCCCCCGAGGGACCGTCGACGCGGACGGTTCGGCCGACGACGTCCTCGTCGTTGATCCGTGACGAGAACAGGCCGCCGGGCACCTTGCGCACCAAGAAGCTGGTCTGCCCATCGTGCCGAGCCGGAACGGCGAACGAGTAACTCCGGACCACCTCCTCCATCCCCTCGATACCCACGTTCGCGAACTGGCCCGCCTTGTACGGCATCGGCTCATCGAGCTCTACGCACAGGCTCGTGATGTCGTGCGTGACCTTCCGCTGCGCGACCACGCGGCCCGATACGCTGCGCTGCGAAGCTCGCGGCGAGAGATCGACCGCGACCCCGATGTCCGACCGCGGAACGCTCTGGCAGGCCAGGATGTACCCTTGGTCGATCTCGTCGGCCGTCAGGAGGTAGCCGGTCTCGGTGAGCTCCTTCACCGTGCCCGCGACGAGTCGGCACTTGCACGTGCCGCAACCACCCACACGGCAGCTGCTGGGGAACTCGATTCCGTGGCGCAGCGCCGCCTGCAGCACGGTCTCCCCCGACTGGACGGTGATCGACTGGTCGTTGATCTGCGCGGAGATGAATCGCTTGCTGGATTGCATGGGCTCTCCAAACCGCTCTTGCCGTGAGAAAAAAGCTACGAGGGCCGGCCGTCGGGTGAGAGGTCCGCCGTTGACAACGAGGGGTCATTTATTGACAATCGACGCCAGGGGACGAGGCAGGAATGGACGACCCGGGCTTCACGCTCCTCGTCCAGTATCTTCGTCAGATCGCCGACCTGCTCGGCGGCATAGGCGTCGACGTGGATCGCTGGCTCGGGCGAAGCCGTCTCTCACGGACGCAGCTCGACGATCCGTCGCTCGCTCTCGACTACACCACGTTCCAGAGGCTCGCCCTCGATGCGCTGACCATGTCGCGCGAGCCGGCGCTCGGATTGCTCATCGGCGAGCGCTTGCTCGCCAACAGCCACGGCATGCTGGGCTACGCGGCCCTCAGCAGCGGCACGATCCGCCAGGCGCTGGAGCTCGTCGAACGCTACACCCCGCTGCGAACCTCGCTGATCTCGATTTCGCACGCCGTCCACGCGGGCGACGTCCGGATCGTCTTCGCCGAGACGCGCCCGCTGGGCGACATCCAGCCGCTGGTGCTCGAGGCCGTCATGCTGAGCGTCAAGAACGTGCTCGATTCGATCTCGATGGGCGTCTGCCAGGTGAAGCTGGTCGCGTTCCCGTTCGACGCGCCGGACTACGCACCCTTGGCCCGCGATCTCTTTCGCTGCGAGGTGCAATACGGTCAGTCCTGGGCGGGGGCCACGCTGATGCGCGAGGTCATGGACGTCCCGCTGAAAATGGCGGACCCCGAAACGTTCCGCGAAGCCGCGCTGATCTGCCAGCGCGAGCTCGACAAGCTGACGGCAAACGAATCGGTGGCGGCTCGCGTTCGACGCCTTCTGCTCGAGAAGCAGAACGGCTTCCCCTCGCTGCAGGTCACGGCCAGGATGCTCAACATGACGCCGCGCACCTTGCATCGACGCCTGGTGGACGAGGGCACGTCCTTCCACGAGCTGCTCGAGGACGTCCGGCGCACGCTTGCCGTGGAGCACGTCAAGTCTGGCCGCTTCGCCATCGAGGAGATCGCCTACATGCTCGGGTACTCCGACCTTGCGAACTTCCGCCGTGCCTTCCGGCGCTGGGAGTCCGTGCCGCCGTCCGCCTATCGCGCGTCGCAGATCACCGAGAGCCCTGCACCCGTCACTGAATCGCGAGGTGGACGGCGCTCACCTTCAGCGGCAGGCCGATCCGGCTCGAAATAACGGATTCTCCGACCCGGCACGGAGATTCCGCATCCTTTCGCCCGCCTCGCTCGTAGTCGTCTCGAAGGCGGCCATCGGACGCCGCCGACGACTCAGCCGGAGGTCATTCATGCGAACGGTCATGGTTCGGTACAAGACATTGGACACGCAGGCCGAGGCCAACGCGGCCCTGGTTCACGCGGTCTTCGACGAGCTGCGCCTGCGCGCGCCCGGCGGCATCCGCTACGCGACGTACCGGCTCGCCGACGGGGCGACGTTCGTCCACATCGCGACGCTGGAGGCGGCGGATCGCAATCCGCTCACCACGCTCCCGGCGTTTCAGGCGTTCCAGGCAAAGCTCAAGGATCGCTGCGTCGAGCCGCCGGTCTTGACCGAGCTGTCGGCCGTGGACTCCTATGGCCTCGACACCTGAATCGGGAGGGGAGCGATGACGACCGACACCACCAAGGCGACGAAGACGGCCAGCACGTTTCACATGGCCTACGCGATCCGCACGACCATCCAGGCGAAGCCGGACGCGATCTGGACGCTCTTGACCGACGCGGCGGGCTTCCCGCGCTGGAACTCGACGGTGACGAGCATCGAAGGGCAGATCGCCGAGGGGCAGACGCTGAAGCTCAAGGTGCCGACGGCGCCCGAGCGCGTGTTCAAGCCCAAGGTCTCGGGCGTGACGGCGGGACGGTCGATGACGTGGAGCGACGGGATGGCGCCGATGTTCAGAGGGGTCCGCGTCTTCACGCTCTCGCCCAACGTCGACGGTTCGACCGAGTTCTCGATGACCGAGGAGTACTCGGGCTTGATGCTGCCGATGATCAAGGGCTCGCTGCCCGACTTCGCGCCGGTGTTCGAGACGTACGCAGCCGATCTCAAGCGGGCAGCCGAAGGGAAGGCGTGACCGAAACCCCCACGAACTCGGGGCGTGTGTCGACCCAAGTGCAGGACGGGCATGACGCCGGCGGCGTATCGCCGACGCTGACCCTCGTCGCGGTCGAGCGGTTTTGATACGGTCGGTAGTGCTGGCTAGAAGGTAGTGCTCGCTAGCAAGACATTGGGGGGTCCGCGCGACCGATGGACACGGCGACGCCGATGGAGGGGTGTCTGCTCTGCCGAGCGGGGGGGTCGCGGCTGGCGCTTCCACTCGTCCATGTCGTCGAGACCATGCGTCCGATGGCCATCGAGCCTGTCCCCCACGTGCCGTCCTTCGTGCGCGGCGTGGCGATCATCCGCGGGGTCGCCGTGCCTGTCGTCGATGCCGGGGCGCTCATGGGGGGCGCCCCGGTCTCGGCCTCGCGCTGGGTGAGCCTTCGCGTCGCCGAGCGAGGCGTTGCGCTCGCCGTCGAGAGTGTGGAAGGAGTCCGGGCTCTCTCCCGCGCCACCTTCGAGGCTCTCCCTCCGCTGCTCGCGGACGCCGGCACCGATGTGGTCGCTGCGATCGGCACTCTCGACGCCGAGCTCCTGGTCGTACTTCAGCTATCGCGCCTCCTGCCGGAGTCGGCGTGGAGCTTGCTTGAACCCGAGGGGGGGCATCGATGAACGACCTCTCCGCCCACGTCCAGCGCTTCCGCGCCGTGTTGACCCGGCGGCTTGGCCTGGAGTTCGACGACGGCAAGGCCGCGTCCCTGGCGGAGTTACTGCACACACGATCGGGCGCGCGCGACATCGAGGCGTATCTGGCCCGACTCGAGGGTCGTGAGGGGCAAACGGAGGCGCGCGAGCTGGCCCGGGAGCTCACTGTGGGCGAGACGTACTTCTTCCGGCACGCTGATCAGTTCCGGGCCTTCGAAGAAGTCGCGTTGCCCGCACGCATCCGGGCGCGATCGTCAGCGCGCGCGCTGCGGATACTGTCTGCCGGGTGCGCTTCGGGAGAGGAGGCCTACTCGCTCGCCGTCGGCGTCCGAAACGCCCTGCCGGACCTCGACTCGTGGCAAGCAAAGCTGCAAGGGATTGACGTCAACCCTACGATGATCGCGAAGGCGATTCGGGCCCACTACTCGGCGTGGTCGCTTCGCGAGATCACCCCCGAGAAGCGAGAGCGTCACTTCCACCTGGAGGGGCGGGAGTTTCGCCTCGAAGAGGCCGTGCGAAGGATGGTGTCATTCGAGGAGAGGAATCTCGTCGATGACGATCCTCTCTTCTGGCAGGACCAAATCTTCGACGTCATCTTCTGCCGCAACGTGCTCATGTACTTCACGGCAGAAGCGGCACGGGCGGTCGTGGCCAAGTTCGCCCGCTCGCTCGCTCCAGGCGGTTTTCTCTTTCTGGGGCATGCCGAGACGCTACGGGGAATCTCTCAGGACTTTCACCTGCGCCATTCGCACGATGCATTTTACTATCAGCGTCGCGACGGCACCGACGTGCCCTGCATCGCCCCTCCCATCGTCCAGCACGCCCCACCCCTCGACATGGGCTCCATGTCCTGGGCCGACGTCATCCAGGGCGCATCGGACAGGATCGCGAAGCTCGGGCGGAAGTCGAGTCCGCCGCGACCCGTGACGGGTGCGCAGGCCTCGCCGGGCGCGGGCCATCAATCCGGTTGGGATCTCCGGCCGGTGGAGGAGATGCTTCGGCAAGAGCGCTTCGTGGACGCGATGGATCTCCTCCAGGCCCTCCCGCCGGCTTCTTCCACCGATGCCGATGCGCAGATCTTGAGGGCGGTCCTATTCACGAACAGCGGCAAGCTCATCGAGGCCGAAGACGTGTGCCGACAGATCCTCGCGGCGGACGAGCTGAACGCAGGTGCCCACTACCTTCTGGCCCTGTGCCGCGAGCACGCGGGCGACCGCACGGCCGCGCTCGATCACGACCAGGCGGCAATACACCTGGACGCCGAATTCGTCATGCCGCACCTCCACCTTGGCCTCCTCGCAAGGCGGGCGGGCGAACCCGACCGTGCTCGAGCCGAGCTCGGTCGAGCGCTCACGCTCCTGCCGCGAGAGGACGCTTCGCGCATTCTGCTCTTCGGGGGCGGGTTCGCCCGGGAGGCCCTCATCACGCTGTGCCGAGCGGAGCTTCAGGCGTGCGGAGACCGGTCGTGACGCCGGCACCCGCTCTCGACCAGAGAGTTGCCGAGCTCCGTCTCGCGTTCGATCGCTCATTTGCGTCTCCCGCCACGGCGGCGACCGGCGACACCGAGGACATGCTGGCCATCCGAATCGCAGGAGACTCCTACGCCCTACGCATGAGCGAGATGTCGGGCCTCGCGACGGGGAAGAAGATCGCGCTTCTTCCAAGCCGGCGGCCCGGGGTGGTCGGCATCGCCAGCGTCCGTGGCAACCTTCTGGTCGTCCACAGCTTGTCGGCTCTGCTCGGATATGGCCTGCACCCTTCGCCGTGCACCTGGCTCGCCCTCTCTGTCGGCGACGACCCCGTCGGCCTTGGCTTCGACGAGCTCGAAGGTTTTCTGCGCATACGCCGCACCGATGTGCACGCGGCGGACGGCGTCGACGGCAAGCTGCACGTCCGCGAGGTGGTGCGCATCTCGACGGGCATTCGTCCAGTGGTCAGCATCCGCTCGGCCATCGAGACAGTGAAGGCACATGCCGGCGGCGCCGGCCCAACCGTAGAGGGGTAACCTGTGACCCAGTCATGGACGTTCGGTAGGAAAATTGCGTTGGGGTTCGGCCTGTCGGTGGCGATTCTCGTCCTCGTTGGCGCGGTGTCCTACCGAAGCACAGACCTGCTGATCGACAACGACCACAGCGTCACCCACTCGCACGCCGTGCTCGAAGACCTCGCCCGCGTCATCTCCGTCATGAACGACGCCGAGACCGGGCAACGGGGTTTCCTCCTGACCGGCGACGAAGCATATCTCGAGCCTTATATGCTTGCGCTGGGGGCCCAGCCGGCGGTTATGGCGGATCTCCGCGCCCTGACCATCGACAACCCGCATCATCAGGCTCAAATCGCGGAGGCCGAAGGATTGATGCGAGCGAAGCTCGCCGAGCTCAAACGAACGATCGACCTGCGGCGCGGCCCGGGCTTGGAGGCGGCACTGAAAGTCGTCCTGACCGGCGAGGGGAAGAAGGACATGGACGATCTCCGCAAGGTGGTCGCCACCATGGACACCGGGGAGCGCGATTTGCTGAGGCTGCGGAGCGAGTCCGCCGAAGCCAGCGCGAGCGGCGCGAAGACCACCATCCTCGCGGGAGTCGCACTCGCCCTGGTCCTCGTCTCCTTCGCGGGATTCGTCATTACGCGCTCGCTCAACCAGCAGCTCGGAAGTGCGATCTCGAGCATCCGCAGCTCGTCGACGGAGCTCCAGGCCGCCGCCGCCCAGCAGGCGAGCGGCTCGCGCGAGCAAGCGTCCGCCACGACCGAGGTGTCGACGACCATTCGTGAGCTTCTGGCCACCTCCAGGCAGATCGCGGAGAGCGCGCAGCGCGTCTCACGCATCGCGGAGGAGACGGCGGGAGGAGCGCGAGAGGGAGATCTCACCGTGCAGCGGGCGCAGGAGGGGATCTCCAGCATCAAGCGGCAAGTCGATCTCGTCGTCAGCCACATGCTCGAGCTCGGAAAGAAATCGCAGCAGGCCGGCGGCATCCTCGAGCTCATCAACGAGCTGGCGGAACAGACCAACATTCTCGCGATCAACGCGAGCATCGAGGCAGCCGGCGCAGGCGAGAGCGGAAGGCGATTCGCGGTGGTCGCCGACGAGATTCGCAAGCTCGCCGACCGCGTCGCAGGGTCCACCAAAGAGATTCGAGGGGTCATCGAGGACATGCGCGCCGCCGTCAACACGACCGTCATGGCCACGGAGACCGGGACGAAGGCCGTCGACGCGGGCGCCAAGCAGTTTGGCGAAGTGACCACGTCCTTCCGACACATCGTGGGGTTGGTCGCCACCACGACCGAGGCGGCGCGCGAGATCGAGCTCAGCACCAAGCAGCAGACCAGTGCGGTCGAGCAGGTCAACGTGGCCATCACCAACGTCGCCCAGGCGGCCAGGGAAACCGAAGCGAGCTCGGGACAGACGTTGCAGACGTCGACGCAGTTGGCCAGCCTGTCGCGTGAGCTCTCGAGACTGATCGAGTCCAGTGCGAGTGCGTGATCGTGGCGACGGATCCTTACAAATACTTCCGTATCGAGGCCCGAGAACTCCTCGAGGGCCTCAGCCGGGGCATTCTCGAACTCGAAAAGGGGCTATGGGACAAGGCAAGGATCGGACGGCTGCTGCGTCTGGCGCACACGCTGAAGGGGGCCTCACGGGTCGTACGACTGGCCGGCGTGGCGGAAGGCGCGCACGCCATCGAAGAGCTCCTGGCTCCGTACCGGGAAGGGCAGCGTCCCGTCCCCGAGCAAGGGGTGAGCAGCTTGCTTCGATTGCTGGACACGATCGCAGCCAGCGTCGACGCAATCGAACCGGCAGCGGTCGATGGGAAGGCGCCCGCGGGGCCGGGGCCGGCGGCGGAAGACCCCTTGGAAACCGTGCGCGTCGAGGTCCACGAGATGGACAGTCTCCTCGACGGCGTGACGGAGGCGACGGTCCAGGTCAACGCCCTGCGACGCGACACCGCCGAGATCGAGGCCGCAGCGCGTCTCGCGAACCTCCTCGTCGACGCATTGGGCCCGAGTCGCATCGGAGAGCCTGACGGAGTCGACGCACGCGGGGCGCTGACGAAGGCGCGCTCGCTCGCCGAGGAGCTCGAACGATCGCTCGAGACCGTCCAGCGGAGCGTCTCGGTCGCGGTGGCCCAGGCGAGCAGCGAACTCTTGCAGGTGCGGGACGTCGCCAACAGGCTAAGGCTCGTTCCCGTGGCCTCTGTCTTCGGTCCGCTCGAACGCGCGGCACGAGACGCGGCGCAGTCCCTCCAGAAGAAGGTCTCCTTCCATGCGACGGGCGGAGAGACTCGTCTCGACGCGCACGTGATCCGGGTGCTCCGCGACGCCCTCGTGCAGCTGGTTCGAAACGCGGTGGCTCACGGCATCGAGGCGGCGGCCGACCGCGCCGCGGCTGGCAAGGCGCCCGAGGGCCGCGTGGAAATCGAGGTCGAGCGGCGCGGGGAGCGGGTGGCGTTCCGGTGCAGGGACGATGGCATGGGCATCGACGTGGTTGCGCTGCGGCGTGCGGCGGTGTCCCGCGGCCGACTTTCGGCTTCGCAGGCGAATGCGCTCGACTTGGACGGTATCTTCGGGCTCATCCTGAAGGGGGGCCTGACGACGACTCGAACCGTGACGGAGGTGTCCGGGCGAGGAATCGGGCTGGACGTCGTCCGCGAAACCGCAGCGCGCCTGAAGGGCGACGTCACGGTGAAGAGCGACCGAGGACGCGGGACGACGATCGAGATCTGCGTGCCCGTGTCGCTCCTCTCTCTCTCGGTGCTCGTCGTGGACGCGGGAGGCTCGGCGGCCTCCGTGCCGCTCGACAGCGTGCGCCGTACGCTGCGTCTGGCGGACTCGGACATCGCACGATCGCCAGCGGGGGACTCTATCGTTCATGACGGCAAGGTCATTCCGTTCGTACAGCTGGGGACCGCCTTGCGCCGGCCGGGCACTCGGACTCGCGGTCAGAAGTTCTCCACCGCCGTGGTCGTAGAATCCGGGACTTCGCTCGCGGCCGTCGCGGTCGACCGTCTCATCGGCACGGCCAATGTCGTCGTAAGGCCAATTCCCCCCGAGGCCGACGTGGACCCTATCGTCAGCGGAGCTTCTCTCGACGCCGAGGGCAATCCGCAGCTCGTCCTGCATCCCGGGGGTATCGTGGCGGCGGCGCTCGCGCTGAGCGCCGAGGGCCCGAACGCTGAAGCCGTCTCTTTGCGACCGATTCTCGTCATCGACGATTCGCTCACGACGCGCATGCTCGAACAGAGCATTCTCGAATCGGCGGGATACGAGGTCACGCTGGCCGCGTCGGCGGAGGAAGGTCTCGTGAGAGCCTCGGAGCGCGCGTACGGCCTCTTCATCGTGGATGTCGAGATGCCGGGGATGAACGGGTTCGAGTTCGTGGGGCGCACGCGCGCCGATCCGGAATTGAAGGAGACTCCCGCGATACTCGTGACGTCGCGATCGTCGGACGAAGACCGCCGACGCGGTCGAGAGGCGGGCGCACGCGCCTACATCGTCAAAGGCGAATTCGACCAGGGAGACCTCCTGCGGGCGATTCGCGCCCTCCTGGGGTGAGCCATGGCGAAGATCCGTGTCCTCGTCGTCGAAGACTCCGTCACGGTGCGAAAGCGCCTGGTCGAAGTGCTTGCCAACGCTCCTGACGTCGAGGTCGTCGGAGAGGCCGAAGACGGAAAGCAGGCCATCGACCTCTGCCGGACGCTGCGGCCCGACGTCGTGACCCTGGACATGATGCTGCCGGTCATGAGCGGTCTTGCCGCGACCGAATACATCATGGCGCACTTTCCGACACCGATTCTGGTGGTCTCGTCCTCCACGAACCGTGGGGAGCTCTTCAAGACGTACGAAGCACTGGCCGCCGGCGCCGTCGACGTCCTGGAGAAACCGTCCGGCGCGGAGGCCGACGGGAGCTGGGAGGCGCGGTTCATCTCGGCGGTGAAGCTCGTCGCGCGCATCCGGGTCATCACCCATCCACGCGCTCGACTCGCGTCGCTTGGCCGGGAGAGTCGTCCGGCCGCCGCGCACGCCACGTCGAGTGCACCCACGGGCGCGAGGGGCGTCGTCGCGATCGGAGCGTCGACCGGCGGACCGGCGGCCATCGTCGAAGTCCTCCGCACTCTGCCAACGCCCTTCCCACTGCCCGTCCTTCTCGTTCTTCACATCGGCGACCCGTTCGGACGGGCGTTTGGCGAATGGCTCGACGGTCAGACAGCGATGCGCGTCGTGCAGGCGCGCGACGGAGACTCGCTCGCATCCCTCGTGGGTCGGGTCGCCATGGCACCTCCCGATCGGCACCTGGTCGTCGCCAAGGGGCGCCTGCGTCTAACCTCCGACCCCGAGCGCCACTCGTGCCGGCCGTCCGTGGATGCCCTGTTCGAGTCTCTGGCGCGCGAGATGGGTCCGGAGACCATCGCGTGTCTTCTGACGGGGATGGGACGCGACGGCGCATCGGGGCTCCTGGCGGTTCGCCGGGCGGGGGGGCTCACGTTCGCGCAGGACGAGGCGACGTGCGTCGTCTACGGCATGCCGCGCGAGGCCGTACTGCTCGACGCGGTCGATCGCGTGCTGCCCATCTACGCAATCGGGCCGGCTCTTGGCGCCGCCGCTTGCAGTCCTGCCGGCGGAGATGGGCGATGAGCGATGTTCTGGTGGTCGACGACAGCCTGACGGTGAGGATGGACCTGGCCGAGGCCCTCGGAGCGGCGGGGCTGAGCGTCGTGGCCTGTGCGACTGCCGAGGAGGCGCGCAGCGCCCTGTCGCGGGAGCCCTTTGGCGTGGCCATTCTCGACGTCCTGCTGCCCGACGGCAACGGCGTCGATCTCCTGCGCGAGATCCGCTCGTCGCCGTCGACGACCCGTATGGGCGTCATGCTGCTGTCGACCGAAGCGGAGGTGCGTGATCGCATCCGCGGGCTCACGACGGGCGCCGACGACTATGCGGGAAAACCGTACGAGACGAGCTACATCGTCGCACGAGCCCGGGATCTGCTGCGGCGCGCGCAGGCGCCGTCCGCGGAGCGAGTCGTCCTGCTGATCGACGACAGTCTGACCTTCCGCGAGACGCTGCGTGAGGCGCTCGAGGGGGCGTCCTACCGGGTCATCTGTGCCGAGACGGGCGAGGAAGGCCTGCGCCTCGCCGCGTCGTCACGCCCGACGGCCGTCATCGTGGACGGCCTGATGCCGGGAATCGACGGCGCCACCGTCATCCGTCGGATTCGTCTCGACGCGGCACTCAGGCGCACACCGTGTTTGCTGCTCACCGCCTCCGAGGAGGGCGTTGGAGGGGTCGCGGAGCTCGCGGCTTTCGACGCCGGTGCCGACGGGTTCGTGCGCAAGGAAGAGCGGCTCGACGTGATCCTCGCGCGGCTGGGCGCGATCTTGCGGGCCACGCCCATCCAGTCGCAGGAGTCTCTGCCTTCGAGCTTGGCGGGGCCGAAGAAGATCCTCGCCGTCGACGACAGCCCCACCTATCTCGAGGCGCTCTCGTCCGTCCTCCGCGCCGACGGATTCGAAGTGGCCCTCGCGAGATCCGGCGAAGAGGCGCTGGATCTGCTGGCAGCTCAACCCGTCGACTGCGTCCTTCTGGATCTGATCATGCCGGGGCTCGGTGGCGAGGCAACCTGCCAGCGGATCAAAGGAGCTGCAGGTATTCGCGACATCCCCGTCATCCTGCTCACGGCACTCGAGGACCGGGAGGCGATGATTCACGGACTGGGCGCCGGCGCCGACGACTACATCACCAAGTCGAACGACTTCACCGTGCTCAAGGCCCGCGTTCTGGCGCAAATTCGACGCAAGCAGTTCGAGGACGAGACGCGGCACATTCGCGAGCAGCTTCTGCGGAGGGAGGTCGAAGCGGCGGAGGCGCGCGCCGCGCGGTCTCTGGCCGAAACGCGGGCAGCGATGGCCGACGAACTCCGTCGCAAGAATGCAGAGCTCGAGACTTTCAGCTACTCGGTGTCGCACGATCTCCGAGCACCGCTCCGCGCGATCGACGGTTTCAGCAGGATCCTTCGCGAAGACTATTCGGACAAGGTAGACGCGATCGGCCAGGACTATCTGCGTCGGGTGAGCGAGGCCGCGCAGCGGATGGGGGACCTCATCGAGGCGCTCCTGCAGCTCTCACGCATCGGGCGCGCCGAGCTCCGTCGTGAGCCGGTCGATCTCTCCAGGATCGCCCGGGACACGGCGAAAGACCTCTCCGAGTCACTGGTCGACCGGCGCCCGGTGCGCTGGGAAATACAGGACGGCGTCGCGGCCTCGGGGGATGCTCGACTTCTGCGCGTGGTCTTCGACAACCTGTTCGGAAACGCGGTGAAGTTCACGGCCCGCGCCGAGGAGCCGGTCATTCGGTTCGGCGCAAGCCAGAGCGGAGACCACGTGGTCTACGTCGTCGCAGACAACGGGGCGGGCTTCGACATGGCCTATGCGGAGCAACTCTTTGCTCCGTTCCGCCGACTTCACAGGCAGGACGAGTTCCCCGGAACCGGAATAGGCCTGGCGACCGTGTACCGCATCGTCGATCGCCACCGGGGCAGGATCTGGGCGGAAAGTGAAGTCGGGCGTGGGGCGAAGTTCTTCTGGACCCTCGCGGCGCCCGACGCCGATGGAAGCGCCGGCACGTAGTGTAGGGCGGCTGGCGAGCGCGGTTCGTCAGGACTGCGTACCGCGAGGCCCTGCCACCGCCGTGCGCGCGAGCTGCTCCGGGGTCGAGATCGCGCGCCCCGGGTTGCTCGCGGTCGTCGCGACCGACCGGGCCAATACGCCGCTGGAGGCACTCGGCGCGATCGCGGCCGCCTTCTCGGCCCCGAGATCGACGAGGCGCTTGTACTTTGCGACGAGGGCGGGCTCCTCGGTGGAAAGAAAGCACCGCTCCACCTCGCGAAGGCTCCGCTCGTATTCGCTCGTTTGTCCCGCCCCCCACGCGATGTGCGCCCGTGTCTCGTGCAAGAGGCCCACGCCAAGGCGATGGTCGCAACCCGCGTAGCGATCGAGCAGGCCATCGATCCTCTGAAGCGCTTCGGCCGGACGGCCGAGCGCGGCGTCGGCGGTGGCAAGCTCCAGATCGAGGCTGAGGAAGTGCAGCACGTATTCGCGATCGGCGGCGGTCACATGGGCCAGCGCCCGCTCGCAGATGCTCTTGGCCTTGGCGTGCTCGCGGCCCAAGTTGTATCCGCGCGCGACGTACCCCATCGCCCCGGCCCACCCGACGTAACTCCGGGGTACCTGCGCCTCGTATTTGGCGATCACCCGCGCGATGGCGGGCCGGTTGGACGGCTCGCCGCGACTGAGCAAGATGCCATCGCGCGCGAGGGCCGCGTACCTTTTCATCGAGGGCACGGTCTTGCTCAGGCGTTCGAGCCGGTGCGCGAGGCGGGTCGAACCGACGGTGTCGCCCGTTTGGGGATAGACGAGGAGCAGCGCGGCGGCCTCCCACGTCTCCACCTGCCAAACGGACCCGACGTGCGCGGCATGAATCTCCACCTGCTCCCGATGAATGGCGGCCTTGGCGAACTCGCCCCGCATCGTCCAGTAAATGCATCGAAGCTCGCTCGCGATCATCGCGTAGAGCTTCAACCCCATCCGGTCCAGGGCCTCCGCGCTCTCGAGCGCGCCGCGGCCGTCGGCACGGAAGATCGCGAGCGTCCCGCGCACGAAGTGGGCGCCCGCGACGTAGAACCGGCGGGCATCCGCGGGCAGCGTCGGGTAGTAGCGAGGATCCTGGAAGCGCCCGAGGAGGGTGTCGAACAACTCGTAGGCGGCGGCCTCGTTCTCGAGCGCGATCTCGCGCATGCCCCGGCAGAAGTCGTAGATGCCGACAGGCGTGAGCCGCTTGGGCAGCACCGAGAACGGCTCGAGCACGTCGGCGACGCGCTCGGCTCGCTCCGCGTCGAAGGAGAGCGACGAGACCGCTGCCAGCGTCGTGACGGCGGCGAACAGGTTCATGAGCACCTGCGCGAACGGGTATTTCCGTTCGTGCGACGGCGCGAGCCGGAACCGCACCCACGCCGAGAGAATGCCCACGACGAGGGCGATCCAGCCCCCGCAGAACCGCCGCAGGCGGCGCGCCGTGCCGAGACCGGACAGGTCCTCGGCCACGTACAGCGCCTCGTCGCCGTAGCGATCGCCCCATGAACGGTCCTCGTAGTAGCCAGCCTGCGCGAGGCTCGCGAGCAGCGGCAGGCGCTCGTACGGCGACCTGCGGTACTTGCCGTAGACCTTGAGCGCGGCCTCCAGGGCCCGGCCGATTCGGTGGAGATTGGCGAGGAGCTCGCGAGAATTTACCGCGTCGTACGTGACCCCGGCGATGAGATCCGCGCCCCGGAGCTCGTCGCCGCCCTGAATGAGGTGCCATCCTGCTTCGATTCGAAGTCCCAGCTTGTCGTCGCCGGCAAGGTTCGCGAACGCCTCGCCGAGGCGGCGGTGGTTGCGCTCGAGGCGAGCGTCGTCCATGTTCGAGAGAAGCGCGTCCTGGAGGGCCGCGCTGCTGAAGCGGTAACCGTCTTGCTCGAAAAACAGGACCTCCCGCTCCGCGAGCTCGTCGAGGAGCGAAAGGACGCCGCCCCCCTCCGTGTGGCTCGCGAGGAGCGAGCAGAGCTCGAAGGTCGGCTGGTTGCGCTGCAGGCTCAGGCACTCCGCGAGCGTTCGCGCAGCGTCGCTGAGCAACGCAAGGCGCATCGAGAGTGCGTCGCCGAGCGCCGCCGGGAGCTCCGCGTCGGGAACCTCGTCCGGGAGAGTCCAGACGCCCGCCGAGTAGCCGATGACGCCTTTGGTGAGGAGCTGTCGCGAGACCTCGATCGCGTGCAGCGGGCTCCCGGCCGTCCGTTCGCGTAGCCATTCGGTGAAGCGCTCGACGCCCGGCGCATCGCCGAAGAGGGACCGACCGAGCTCGAGCATCTCGTGTGCGCGCAGGCCGACGAGTTCGATGACTGTCGCGTGCTCGCGCAGGGTCGCGAGGCCGATGGCCTCGGTACGCTCACGGCTGCTGCACTCGGTCACCACCACCATCAAGGGGCAGCGTGCGGCGACCTTCGTGAGACCGGCGAGCAGGCCGAGACTGGAATCGTCCGCACACTCGACGTTGTCGACCAGAACGACGACAGGCTTCTCCACGCTGATCTCGCCGAACCATTCTTCCAGCGCGCGGCCCACGCCGTTGGGATCGACGACGGGCGGGGTCGAGGGGCGTGTACCGAGCAGGGCCCGTACCTCCGGCCCGAGCGAGGCTAGGGCGGAGCGAAAGGGGGGAGCGTGCTTGCGCGAGAGTTCCGGGAGGGCGTCGATGAGGCGAAGCACGAGCGCTCGCGCCGTCCCTCGCGTTTGGCGCACCATTCCGGCGTCCACACGGACGACGGCCGCCCCTTCGGCCCGCGCACTCATGCCGATCTCTTCCAGCATGCGGCTGCGTCCCATTCCCGCAATGGCCTCGATCCAGACGCATCCGCCGCGCCCTCCCACCGCAGCCTCCGCGAGTGCGCGCACGCGCTCGAGCGGCTCTCTGCGACCGACGAAGCGCGGATTGGTGAGGAAACTCAGTGCGAGGCGTCTCGTCTCGGTCGTCCCCTCGGCCGGAAGGTCACCGATGGCCGTGAGCCGCGCGATGACATCGGCTGCGCTCGCCGGACGTGCGCGTGGATCCATGCTCAAGAGGCGCTGGACGAGCGCGTCGAGCTCTCTCGGGACATCCGGCACGATCGCCGACGGGGGCGGTGGAACGAGCGGCCATTGGTCCGGCAGATCTTCCAGCCGAAGCGCCGGGTAGGCATGTCGTCCCGTCAGTATCCAGTAAGCGAGCGCCCCCAGCGCGTAGAGGTCCGCGCGCTGGTCGAGCGGCGCGCGGCCGAACGCCTCGGGGGGCACTCCGGGGGGCGTCCCCACCACCATATCTGCGGTACCGAACGCGGTGAGCGTCCCGAAGTCGAGCAACTTGCAGTGACCGTCCGGGGTTACGCGGACGTTTCCCGGGCTGAGGTCGCGATGGATGAGACGACGCGCGTGCAAGAGCGCCAGAGACGTCGCGACGTCCCGCAGGAGCAAGCAGGCATCGCGATAGGCGATCGGCGCGCTCTGGCGCATGTCGCGCCCCGAGAGCAGCTCCATCGTGTAGTACGGGCCGAGGTCGTCGACCCCGTGGTCGAAGACCCGGATGATGCGCGGATGCTCGAGCGTCGCGAGGACGTGGTACTCACGCTCCAGGGCTTGCACGAAGAACGGCTGCCCCATCGCCTCGGGGCGCACGCGTTTCATGGCGCGCTCTTCGCCGGCAACCTGGTCGAACACGCGATAGACGACGCCCATGCCTCCCGAGGCGAGGATCTCGCGGACGACGTATCTCGGCGCGCCGGCTGCCGGACGCCGGCCGTCGACGCCCGGCGGCTCGCTCGACGTGGGCACAGACACGTTCATCGCATCGTCCAAGGGAGACCGGCCCGCGCGATCGAAGCCGCGCTGAACCAACAATCAACTTTAGCACATTCACGGGACCGCAAACACCCGCAGGTGCACCGATCGGGCCCGACGGCTGCCAAACGAGACGGCGAGCAAGCGGTTCAAACGGGCAATCCGCTCGGACGCGGTGCGGAGACGAATGTGGGTCCGGAAGAGTGTACGCGCGTCGAGAAGCGTCCTCCGTGTATCGGTGAGAATCGGCCCTCACCTTCGTTCCTTCAGGCCCTACGGAGTCGGGGTCGGGACGCTGCGTTTGACGGGCACGGGTTTGCCTCCGTTGCGCGCCCGTCTATAGGCCCCCGGGGTCGCGCCCGTCCAGCGGTGAAAGGCACGGATGAAACAGGCAACGGTGGAATAACCGAGGTGCTCGGTCACGTCGTCGAGCGAGATATCCGGCGAGGACAAGAGGGCCAGCGCGCGGTCCCGGCGCTCGCTCTCGACCAGCGCGGAAAACGAAAGCCCTTGTGCGTCGAGGTGTCGCGCCAACGTGCGCCGAGAGAAGTGAAGCGCCGCCGCCACCTCGTCGAGGGTGCGAAAGCGATCGCCCACCACGAGAGCACGGCGGACGCGTCCTCCGAGCTGCGCATTGAAACCAAGCGCCTCGAGCGCGCGCTCGCACTCGCCGCGCGCGAGCCGGAGCGCCGCGGGATCGGCCATGGCGAGAGGCACGTCGAGCATCCTCGCGTCGAAGATCAGCCGCGTCGTGGGTTGATTGAAGCGAACCGGCTGCAACAGGTGTGCAAAGCGCGGATAGTACGAGGGCTCGGGGAGCGCGAGATCGGCGACCCCGCCGAGATCGCGTCCAGTGAGCGCCGCGCCGAGGTGCGAAAGGCCGACGAGGAGGGTCCACATGGCGACGTCGCGGACGTCGCCCATGTCGATGCGCTCCTCGACGACGAGTGAGGCAACGCCTCCGTCGACGTGCAGGCGTAGACCGACCGCCGAGGTCAGCACGGGCGTGAACTTCGCGGCGAGCTCCAGGCACTCGCGTACGTTCGCAGCGCTCATCATGGCGAGACCGAGGTACCCGTACATCGATATGCGCTTTTGCACGCCGAGGTAAAAGCCCAGTCCAGGCTCGCCGGTGAGGTCGCGCGCGCGCCCGACTAGGGCGTTCATCGTCGCCAGCGGAATTCGGCCCGACGGTTCTTCGAGTTCCCGCGCGTCGAGGGAGGAGCCTGCGAGGAGCTCTTCGGGTGGGATCCCCCAGCGAGCCACGAGCTCGACCAGGTTGAGCGCGTAGGAGCAGGGGACCGTGTCTCTGACCGACGGGAGGGGGAGCGGCGGGCTGGCCATGAGTGGGAATTCATTGGCATGCGCGGAGGTGGCGTGCCAGCGCGATCTGAAGCGCCGTGCGTTCGAGCATGCCTAGAGCCCGTCAGGATACCCCCGAGGCCGGCCCCATGCCGCGCGGGGGACGCCGGCGGCACGGGGACTCGACCTTCGACCGATTCGCCGAGGCCCGTCAGAGCGTGACCGGCGTCACGACCGACCGACCGATCTCTTGGCCCGCGCGGTTTCTCGCGACGACAACGACGTGTTGCAAGGGCTCTCCCACCTGAATCGTCGTGTCGAGCCCGTTCCACTGTGCCGACGCGACCCCGAGGAGCGCCGAACCGGAGGCATCGACGACATCCCAACGCGCAACCTCGGTGGCCCCGTTCCAAATCGCATGAACGAGCGTGTCGCCGTCGCTCGTCACCTGCCCGGTCGCCGTCGGGCGCGTGTCCGGCTCGCCGACCCACTCGAAGCGGTAGGTGCGGTAGCTGTTGTAGCCCTCTGGAAGCGCAGCATCGAAGAGCAGATTGTTCCCGCTGTCGAACTCGGAAAGGCGCGGGAGGGCTCCCCATCCCACGAACGTGTCTCCGTTGTCGAGCCCCTGCGCGTTGCCCTGGGACCCTGCGGACAATCCGTCAGGGTGCTTGAACCATCGCTCGAGGGTCGCGGTCTTCCTCACGTCGTCGTGGCGCACCCAGATGACTCTCGAATACGGCAAGATCGTAGGGCTGGCTTCGTTGTCGAAGATTCGAATCAAGCCGTGGTCGTCGACGGCGGTCGGATTGTGCTGCCATGCAAAGGCGACGTTCGGACCGAGGACGAAGTCCGTCTTCTTGCCTCCGAGCCGCCAGATCACGGCACCCGAGCGCCTGTCGACCCTGTATGCCGTCCAGGTGTTGCGAGCGCCCACGAGCAGGTTGCCGTCCTCGTCGATGGTCACCGCGTTGAGGTGAAAGTAGTCCCAGGCGACCGTCGCCGAAGTCGATACGGGCGTTTCGCTTTCGTCGAGGCCGATGTGGTCGAGGCTGTGCCACTCGAAGAGAACGCGCCCGGTGGGGATGTCGATCTCCTGGACGACTCCCTCGGTGACCAGGCCGTCGGCCGGACCGCCCACGGAGGAAAGGTCGTGGGGGACGGTGCTATACGCGGTTATCAGCGCCGTTCCCTCCCTCGTCAAGAAGAACTCGTGGATATCCGCGGTCAGCCCGTTGCCCGCATTCACCGTCGCGATCACGTGGTAGTGCCGATCCGCGATGTAGTCGGTCGTCGGTCCCGTGGAGAAGGCGCCCTTGCTCTGCGTCCACGTGAGCACCGGCTCGCCCCGATACTGCTGCACGCGCAGGCCGAATGCGGTCTCGCCGCTCGGCAATGGGGCGAACCAGACGGGACGTCCCTCGCCGTCCAGGATCTCCTCGCCCTGGAGGGCCCCCGGCGATCCATTCGTGGGTGTCAGGAAGATGAGCCCCGGTGCCGTCTTGGGGCTCGACGCGAGGATCGTGATCGGGATGGGCGGTGATGCTGCGGACGGGGTTCCGCCGTCAGGCGTATCCGCTCGCGCGATCGTGGTGAACAGGGAGAGCGCGGCGGAGCCGACGCTGAAGTTACGAATGGCTCGAATGGTCAGTTTCATGACGCTGAACCTCCTTAGGTACAGCGCAGAGACACCACCCCATCCTCCGACGCCTTGCGCGGATCTCGTCTCATGGCCTGCCTTCCAAAGTTGAAAACTCCGCTGTCCGTCTTCGGAGGCGGGAGGCGAGGACCTTGCGTCCGGTCAGTGCGCGCGCCGCCTCGAGCCCGTCTCCAGGAGACAACAGCGACAACCGGCGCACGCGACGGCGATGGTCATCGCTGGCAGACACACGGAGAAGGAACGGCGAGGCACGGGCGCAGTATGTCCGTTATAACGAACGAGTCAAGGGCGCCGAACGTTGAGCTAGTGTGGCCGCCGATGAATCACGCGCCGAGGACGGACAGGAGTCGGCTTCGAGGCTTGGCGCGACGGGCGATGGTGGAGCGCGGGCTCTTGCCGGACTTCTCACCGGCCGCCCTCGCGGAGGCGAACGCGATCAAGGAGGCCGCTGCCTCGTCCGGCGCTTCGGTGCGCGACCTTCGCGGGCTGCTCTGGGCCTCGATCGACAACGATGACTCTCGCGATCTCGACCAGCTCTCCGTCGCCGAGCCAGCGGGGCGCGGCGCGACGAAGATCCTCGTCGCAATCGCCGACGTCGACGCGACGGTCCGGCGAGGTTCGGCGATCGATGACCACGCTCGCGCCAACACGACGTCCGTGTACACGGCCGCCGAGATCTTCCCGATGCTCCCCGAAAATCTCTCGACCGATCTCACGTCGCTGGGAGAGGACCGTGAGCGCCTGGCGATCGTCATCGAGGTGGTGATCGCTGCCGACGGCACGGTCTCGGATTCCGATATCTACCGTGCTCGGGTACGCAATCACGCCAAGCTCGCTTACGACAGTGTCGCCGCCTGGCTCGACGGCAGAGCGGCCCCGCCTCCGCGGGTCGACGCCGTGCCCGGGCTCGACGAGCAGCTCCGCACACAGGACCGAGTTGCGGGAGCGCTGAAGGCCCTCCGGCATCAGCACGGGTCGCTGAGCCTCGAGACGTCGCAACCCCGCGCCGTATTGGACGGCGACGTCCTGTCGGGGCTCATGCCGGACGAAAAGAATCGAGCCAAGGACCTGATCGAGGAGTTCATGATCGCGGCGAACGGTGTGGCCGCGAGGTACCTCGAGGCGAAGGGCTCGCCTTCGCTGCGGCGCGTCCTGCGCTCACCCGAGCGCTGGGAGCGGATCGTCGAGCTGGCCCACGCATTCGGCGAACGCTTGCCTCCGGAGCCCCAGGCGCGCGCTCTCGGAGAATTCCTCTTGCGAAGGCGGAGCGTCGACCCCGCGGGCTTTGCCGATCTCTCCCTTTCGGTCGTCAAGCTGCTCGGCCGCGGCGAGTATGTGCTCGAGACTCCCGGCAAGCCAACGCCGGGGCACTTCGGTCTGGCCGTGAACGACTACACCCATTCGACCGCCCCGAACCGGCGGTACCCGGACGTCATCGCGCAGCGACTGCTCAAGGCGGCAATCGCCGGCACGGATGCGCCTTATACGCCCGACGATCTCGGCGCTCTGGCGCAGCACTGCACCGAGCAAGAAGCCAATGCCGACCGGGTGGAGCGGCAGGTCCGCAAGTCGGCGGCGGCCATGCTCCTCGAATCGCGGATCGGCGAGCGATTCGACGCCATCGTGACCGGTGCTTCGGAGAAGGGTACGTGGGTGCGGATCCTCGACCCTCCCGTGGAGGGCAAGGTCGTGCGAGGCGCGAAGGGCCTCGACGTCGGGGATCGGGTGCGTGTCGAGCTTCTCCAGACCGACGTGGAGCGAGGCTTCATCGACTTCGCACGAGGGCCGCGATGACCACTGTGTGGCCGTCGTCCACGCCCGATACGTCGGAGCGTCAGCTTCTCCAGGGCCCGCACGCGCGACGCCGCGAGCTTCGGCAAGCGGTTCGCATCTTCGCCGAGTGCATTCGAGGCTTTCGCGCGCTGCACTTCGTCGGGCCGTGCGTCACGGTCTTTGGCTCGGCCCGCTTCGAGCCGACGCACCCCTACTACGCCCTGGGCCAGGAGGTCGGCGCAAAGCTCGCCGAGCTGGGGGTCACCGTGATGACCGGCGGGGGTCCGGGGCTCATGGAAGCCGCGAATCGCGGAGCTCGCAGCGCGGGAGGGCGATCGGTCGGGTGCAACATCAAGCTCCCGAAGGAGCAGAAGCCCAACCCGTATCTCGATCGCATGGTGGAGTTTCGATACTTCTTCGTGCGCAAGCTGATGCTCGTCAAATACTCGTACGCGTTCGTCGCGCTGCCCGGCGGCTTCGGAACGCTCGACGAGATCTTCGAGACGCTCGTCCTCATCCAGACGGGGAAGGTGAAGAGCTTTCCGGTCATTCTCCTCGGCCGCGACTTCTGGACGCCGCTCGTCGAGCTACTGCGAGAGCGGCTCCTTCCCGCGGGCACGATCGACGGAGTCGACGTCGACCGGATGACTCTCATGGACTCCGCGTCGGATGCCGCCGCCCACATCCGCGAGGTCGCGCTGCGTGACTTCGGGTTTACCGTCGGACCGCGCCCCAAGGCGCGATGGTATCTCGGCGAGAAGTGATCCCTTCCCAAGGCTCGGGGATCGTTCGTCTACAGTCCGGTGCTGCCTTGGTCCTCCCCGAAGCCGGTGTCGCATGTGCCGCTCTGAATTTCGCCGGACGTACTGCACTTGTCGGTCACCGGCGACTGCCAAGACGTGACGGGATTGTCGATGTTGCTCTGCGACCAGGCCCAGAACTGCCACGGGCCCGAATACGTATTGGCCGTCCACGCGTTGCTCTGGTTGAACGTGATGGCTATGGGAACCGCCGCGCCCTTGTACGGAGCATCGCTCCCGTAGTTGCTGAAGAGCCCCATGAATCCACACAGGTTCGCGACCGTGCACTGGGGGATGTTCGCCGGCGTGAGGTTGAACGTGTTGTTCGTGATCTTCACGTTCTGAGAATGCCAGCGGCAGCCGTCGTAGTAGTCGGCGGACGGCGAGCCCGTGCTCTGTCCCGCCACGGCAGTCGCGAGGTTGGAGTCGCAGTTGGCCTCCGTGAACACGGTCGGGTCCACGAGAGGGCACGCCCCTCCGGGGCCCTGATCCGGGCAGACGCGGTTGGCGTTCTCCCAGACGACGATGCCGCCCCAGTTGTCCGTCAGGGTATTGCCGCTGATGATCGCCATGCCACTGTACGCTCCCGGCACACGCGAGTCGCCACCGCTCTCCGAGATGTAGATGGCAGAGTCAGGGAACCCCCCCAGCTGCGGCCCTGCTTGCCAGGCGTTGTGGGTGAGAACGTTGTCGGTGATCGAGAAGTTGTAGCTGATCTCGATCATGATCCCTTCCGCGTAGTTGTTGGCGATGGTGTTGCCCGAGATATTGATCCCGGTATTGTCGGTGTCTGCCCAGATGCCAACCTGGCCGTTGTCGTGCACGTAGTTCCCTGTGATGGTCGCGCCGTTGACGTGCCAGAGCTTGCCGCCCCCCGAACACCCGCATTGCGTGCCTCCCGGCTGATCGTAGGCACCGGCAGAGTCGTTGAAGCTGATCTCGTTGTACGTGAGGGTGACGTTGCTTGCTCCCTGGGTGAGGGAATCGCACGTCGATCCGCCGCAGAGGGATGAGAATCCGTACTCGCCGTTGTGGGTCAGGCAATTGTTCGAGACGACACTGTCGGTCGCGAGCCCCACGCCCGCGCCACCGGTATTGTTCTGGATGGTGTCGTACTTGATGGTCCAGCCCTGCCCACCGTCGTGGTTGACGACCATCTGCCCCTCGGCGGCGGCGAAGTCCTCGATGGTGAGGTACTCGATGGTGACGTTCGACGCCGTGGAGGTGAACGCCGACTGGTTGACGTTCTGACCCGAGATGATTGCACCCGGAGCCCCGATGTACTGGTCCCCGTCGCCCGGCTGAATCTGTGCGTATTGGTCCGTTCCGAGCGTGTGTGTGCCCGGAGCAAACCAGAAGGTGGTGTTCGGCACGCTGAAGCCCGGGCTGGCGTAGTTGGGTGTCAGCGCGGAGTTGTCGCCGGCGGGCACGACGACGGCGCCCGCGGGCGCGGTGCTCGGACCGTTCAGGATCGACGAGCCACACACGGCTTGGGCGCCCGCGTCTCCACCGGAGGACGACGCCCCCGAAGACGACGAGCCTCCGGATGAGGACGAGCCCCCCGATGACGACGAACTTCCGGAAGATGACGAGCCTGACGACGACGAACCGCCCGAGGACGAGCCTCCGGAAGACGACGAGCCTCCAGAGGACGAGGCTCCGCCGGACGACGACTCCGCGTCAGAGCCTCGGCTGCCCGCTGCATTCCCGCACCCAGCCAACAGAGCGATGGTCGAAATGAGGCAGATGCGTGAGACGCTGAGAGGCGTCATGCCGGGTCGCGCGTAATGCACGGGATGGGGCTCCATGTAAAACAAGGGTACCTTACGACGGCGTAGAGGGACCTACGCAGTGTAGGCTCCAAGCTGCCGTGTCTTGGCTAGTGGCGACCCTCTACGACGTTATGATGCAGCCCTCGGAGCGGGCGTGCGTCCGCGGGTGGCGCGCGGATCTCCTGGCTCAGCTGGAGGGCGAGGTTCTCGAGATCGGGGCGGGCACGGGCTACAACCTGCCGCACTATCCCGCCGCGGTCGCTCGCCTCACGTTGGCCGAGCCCGATGCGGCGATGCGGACGCGACTCGCTGCGAGGTGTGCGGGCCTCGATCGTGGCGGGCGCGTGTCGATCCTCGACGCGTCCGCCGAGTCGTTGCCTTTCCCCGATGCTTCGCTCGATGCGGTGGTCGGCACGCTCGTGCTGTGCAGCATCGCAGAGCCCGCCGCCGCGCTCGCCGAAGTCAGGCGTGTGCTGAAACCACGAGGACGTTACGTCTTCCTCGAGCATGGGGCAGCAGCGGAAGGCTCGACGCGGCTCCGCTGGCAGCGGAGGCTCGAGCCGATATGGAGAATCGCCGCGGACGATTGCCACCTCACGCGCCGGGCGGATGAGATCCTCGTCGCGGCGGGTTTCGACATCGAGCGCCAAGTGCGTGAGAGCATGCGCAAGGCGCTGCCCTTCTTGCGACCGACGATTCGTGGCATTGCCCGCCGGTCCTAGACGCTTGACGAAAGCGCGCGGCCCCACGATGGTGACGCCCATGCAGCCGACAATCGAGGGTCGAGCCGCGGAGCGCCGCCTTGGCCAAACGCTCAACGGTAAGTGGTCGCTCGTGCGGCTCATCGACGTCGGCGGTACCGCGAGCGTTCACGAAGCTGTCCACCGCCGCGGTCCTCGTGCCGCCATCAAGATCCTCCACGCGACCTTCAACGACAACGTCGAAGTACGGCGGCGATTCCTGCGCGAAGGGTACGTGGCCAACAAGATCGGTCATCCCGGTGCGGTCGCCATTCTGGACGACGACGTGGCCGAGGACGGGTCGCCGTACCTCGTCATGGAGTTGCTCGAGGGCGAGTCGCTGTCACGCCGACTCGCTCGAATCGGCGGTCGGCTCACCTACAGAGAGATGCTGGGCGTCGCCGGACAGTTGCTCGACATTCTCGAAATGGCGCACGCCAACGGCGTCGTTCATCGAGACATCAAGCCGGGGAACATCCTCCTCACGAACGCGGGTCACGCGAAGTTGCTCGACTTCGGTTTCGCGCGCGTCCGGGACGGAATCATCTCGACGGTGCCCACACTGAGCGGCATCGTCATGGGAACGCCGGGCTACATGGCGCCCGAGCAGGCCCGCGGTCAGCCTGACGAGATTGACGGCCGCACGGACATCTTCGGAGTCGGCGCGGTGCTGTTTCGTGCTCTGACGGGCCGCCCTGTCCATGACGGCCCGACGCTTCTGGATGCACTCATGGCCGCCATGAAGGAGGCGGCCCCATCGCTGGCCTCCGCGCTGCCCGGAGCGATGCCGGCCCTGGTGAGCGTCGTCGATCGCGCTCTGGCGTTCGACAAGGGGGATCGCTGGCGCAATGCGCGAGAGATGCGCACCGCGCTCTCCGCGGTGTACTCCTCGCTGCGGCAACGGCCGCCCCTTGAAACGCCGAACCAAGCTACATCGCGTGGCGTGAACCGGACCGATGCGAGCTTGGTCCTAGACGAGGAAGACGCACCGAGCCTCGTCGCCGATATCTCGTTCGGTGAGGGATGCGACGAAGCCATCGAACGCGAGCGCCAGCGCACCGAGGAGGTGGCAGCAGCAATGCCAAAGCGCCGGTCCAACGTCGCAGACTGACGCCGGCCCCCTCACGGCCGGCGCGTCGGGGGCTTCGCCGTGCGTCCTGACGCGAGCTCGGCCACGCGCGCCGGGCTCACCGTCGCCCCCGGCAACTGATTCGGAGCCCGCATCTTCTGGCTCTTGGCGGTGGAGCCCTTCGATGCGAGGTGGTGCTCGAGCCTCTTGGCGACCTGGGTCTTGACGAACTGCTTGGCCTGCCCGGGATCGTGAATGTCGGCCACGCGTGCGATGTTTCGCTGGGCGGGGTGCGGGTCGAGGTTGGCGGCACCCTCGAGCGTCTCGCGCTGCATCTCGTCGATGGCCTGCGGCTGCGGTGGAGGGATGACGTCGGGGACGTTCGTGCGCCAGGTGTGCGTCCCGTCGTCGACGAGGTACTTCTGCGTCAGCTTGTTGGCCTTCTTGTCACGATTGGTGAGAAAGCCGCCCTTCAGGCCGAACGCGTCGATGATGGTCCCGGGGATCGTCGAGTGGCTGTACTGGGTCGAGTCGACCGCGGGCTTGAACCAGGGCGACACGAGGATCGCCGGCACGCGAAGGCCCAGTCGGTCGAACCCGAAGGGGACGAGGAACTTCTCGTCCATCCGCCCCGCGATGCCGTCGGGGGACACGGTCGCCGGTGGCGTTACGTGATCGAAGTATCCGCCGTGCTCGTCGAACACGATGACGAGCAGCGTCTTTTTCCAGACATCGGTGTTGGATCGAAGCGCGTCGTAGACGTCGGCGACGAGCTTCTCGGCCGGCCGCACGTCCGCGGGGGCGTGCATGCTGTTGACCGGCTGCGCGGGCGTCCCCATGAACGCCGGGGTGATGAACGAATAGGTGGCGAGCCTGTCCTGATCGACGTCCGTGAGAAAGCTGGTCTCGAAGAGGACGTTGTTCGACGGGCCCTTGGCGAGACCGGGGTAGAGCTCCAGGACGTCGTTCTTGTCGTGGTAGTAGACGCGCCACGACGCGGAGGACGTCGCGTTGATGCGGTCGTAGAGGGTCTTGCACGTGAACTTCGGCTTCCACCCCGCGTTGTACGTGTAGCCCTGCGACGTCGCGGCGTGGACGAAGGCGCGGTTGGGCATCGTCGGGCCCGGGACGTCGGCGAACCAGTGGTCGCAGAGGACGAAGTTTTTCGCCAAGGTCGAGAGCACCGGAAGCTGCACCGGATCGAAGCAGTTCATTACCTGCTGGAGCTCGCTCGACGTCGGCTGCCTCTTGAGATCGTAGGCGAGGGAGGTCTTGAAGGACGCGACGAAGCCGTCGAGCGTCGCACCGGCCGCCGGCGCACCGACGGCGACCTTGGTCGTGCCGAAGAGCTGCTCGTTGACTTGCTTGAGGCTGTGCGACGGGCCGTCGCCGACGGCCACGTAGTCTCCGCCGCGCTTCACGGGGTAGGCGGTGCTGCTCGCCTTACCCGCTTCTTCGAAGTTCACCGCGTTCACGCCTGCCAGGCCCTCGCCGATTCCGAGGTAACCGAAGATGTGATCGAACGAACGATTCTCGAGCATCAAGACGACGACGTGATCGAAAAGGAGATTCGGCATGACGATGGCCTCCCTACGTCCGGCACGGACGCGCGCCTGAACCCCACCGGCTCAGGCCAGTGCGCAGCCTAACGGCAGGCGGCCAGTCTTCACCACCCCGAAGGACGACGTCCCTGGCGCCGTCGGGGCGCCGTCGCGTTCAGTCCACCGTGCCGATGCCCGCCTTCACATGATCGATGATGGCCGTCATGGCAGGCCGGTAGCCGTAGAGCGGGTCGTCCCCGCTCGCATTGTCCGCAACGTGTTGCGGGCAGATCGACGAGACGACGCCCTGCGTTCCCATCAGCTTCGCCACCAATAGCTCGCGGATCGTAGGGTATGCCGCGACGCCCGTCTGCGTCGTCTGGGTGGTCGGGTCGCAGATGGGGGGCACTTCGTCGGCCGTCACCGAACCCGGGGTATGGGGGCAACTGCAGAAGTTCTGGTTTTGCGGCATCGTGCAGTCGCGCGGCGAGATGAGCGGGAAGATGCATGCGTACTCGAGGTCGATGTTGAGGATATGCCCCGCGCCCTGGTCGGTAATCCAGTCGTAGCCGCTGATGGGATCCGCGCCCGGCGACGAGCCCGGGCCCGGGAGGCCTGGCCGCGGCTCGAACGACTCGATCATGTGCGGGTCGATTCCCATATAGTCGTAGTTCAGCGGGTCTTGGCCGAGGATCTTTACCCAGTCGGTATCCGTCAGGAGGCTCGCCGCAGCGTCTGTCGGCGTGAAGTGCAGGAGCTGATTCGGCACGCCTCCGATGTGTGCATAGAAAACGAGACTCTTCGCTCGCGTACCGGGCGGGAGGTCGCAGAGAGACTTCGGGTCGGTCTTCGTGCCGTCGGGGAGGGCCGCCGCGAAAAGGGGGTTCGTGCAGTCGTTCGTTCCCTCGTAGCTAGACGACGTGATGTCGCCGCTCGAATCGACGGGGTACTCGCCGAAGCGGTCCGGGACGGTCGCGGATGTGAGCCCGTTCACGTAACGCTGGATCGGATACTGGAGATCCACGCCGTACTTCGCCTTCATGTGGACCGTGCGAAGCGCGAGGTCGTATCCCCAATCGTTCGCGTCGGCGGCGGCGCCATACGGCCCCATTTCGCAGCTCGGATCGCTCTTCGGGGCGCTGGGGTTTGCGCACGACATGCAAGTCGGGGCTGCCGGGTCTCCGTCGACGCCGTCGATTCCGCAGGGTGACGTCCCCCTCGGCGGCGAATAGGCCGATGACATCCAGTTGAACGCCTGCTGGCCAAGCGACCTCACGTCGATCTCCCGGTCGTCCTTCTCGCTCAGGACGAGCACGATCACCAGCGAATCGGGCCGCAGGAAGTCGTGCCGCTGCTGCAGGATGACCGTGTCGACGCCCGACCAGTTCGCCTTTCCGCCCGTCGACGTCAGGCTCGCGTAGGGGTCCGGCTGGATCAGGAATCGGTACCAGGTCTCGATCTGCGACTCCAAGCCGCATCCGAACATGCCGACGCCTCCGACGAGACTCGTGAAGACACTCTCCAGCTGGCTCGCCGACTTGATGGGCGTGCCGGCGGTAGGCGCCGCATCGTTCGCTGCCGTCGTCGGGTACCAGTAGAGAAACTCGTCCTGTGGAACGGGCGCCGCGTCGGCGACGACCCCCTCGGTGGCCGAGGACCCGTCCGCTGCGTACGTCAGGGTCCGGTTCAGGAGGTGCGCCTGATCATCGTTGTGGGCCGACAGGTTGCCGAACGGGGGAAGCGCGATCGCGTCCGGATCGCATGCGTCACCCAACCGGGAACCAAGTGAGGACGTCACGACGCCGATGTGCATGTCGTGCACGGGAGGGAACTCGATTTGACTCCCCGTGGGGCACACTCCGTTCGTCGACGCTCCCATCGCCGCCATCGTCGTGGCATCGATGCAGTTCGGATTGATGAGGCGGTTGATGAGATCGGGAATCGCCGCCTGCAGATAGCCCTGCATCGTTGCCATCCGCGCCGTGTTGTCGACGTCGACGAGGAGGTCGATCTTGTCGCTGACGGAGCTCACGACCGGTCCCGGCGTCGCGGCCGTCGAGGAGCAACCACCCGCGCCCACCAGGCCAAGGACTGCGGCGACCGCGGCCCTGGCCACCCTTCCACTGAGCGTGCCCACTCGACCCGGTTGCGCAAGACACGTGCCGCGGGCATGGCCGGGCAAAACAAGGGTTTCCAGCGCCCAGCCCTGTCAACCGCGGTGGCTCTCTGCCCCACCACGTTGGCAAGACATCGCGTCCATGGACAGTGTCAGCGATGTGTTGTCCAGGACCCATCGGCCGGCCACGACAGTTGATCGGCCAGCCACGGCTGTTGATCGCCGAGCCACAACCGTTCATCGCCGATGAACACCGGTTTGTGGTCCAGCCACGGCCGTTCATCGACGAGCGACGGCAGTTGATCGGCCAGCTACGGTCGTCGTTCGTCCAGCCACGGCTGTTGATCGGCCAGCTACAGCCGTACGTCGTCGATGAATCGCTGTGGCTGGACGATCAACTGCTGTGGCTCGACGATCAACAGCCGTGGCTGGACGAACAAGAGCATTTCATCGCCGAGCCACGGCTCTTCATCGCCGATGAACAGCGATCGCTGGCCGATGAACGACTCGGGGTGGTCGAACCATTTCAGACGCATCGCCGACGCTTTGCCTCGAGCCGCCGTGGTCATAGTGGGGTCCCGCCGGCTGCGTCGTTACTTTTGGACTTGAAAGCCTAGCTGCACGGAGTTCGCCACGCCTCCGTCGCTTCCGGTGTCGATATGCTCGTACGTCGCGACGATGCGCGCGAAGTAATCCTTGATGACGTAGGCGACGGCCGCGTCAATGATGGTCCAGCCGGGGTTTACCGTCTGCTGCCAGCGAACCAACGGTTGAATCTTGCCGAAGCCGATCGGCTCGGGCGTCAGGTAGCTGACGAGGAGATAGAACGCCTCGTCCGGCGCGTAGATGGGGATGGTCCCCATTCCGCCCGGATTCGGTAGGGTGGCCCCGCCGAAGTTGTATCCGCTGTTGAACTTGTAGAACTGTCCCTCGAGGTCCAGCGTGCCGAAGCCGGAGATGTTCTCCTCGGCGAGCGCGTCGAGCATGAAGAGGAACGTGTCCGTCGGATTGCCGGTGTTGACGTCGACGGACCCGTTCTTCTGGTATTGCGCGCCGGCGCCCACGGTGAAGACTTCCTTCCCCCCGTAGTACGTGCTCGAACCGAAGTACCCCGGCTCGCTGCCCTGAAAGGTGTAGGAGACGCGCGCCGAGTAGTAGGGGTTCGCACCGGGGGGCTGGCTGCTGTTCGGGAGGCCCTGATCGAGGCCGTAGACGCCGGCGTAGTATTTGAACTTGGCTTCCAGGGCGTTGCCCCACACCGTCATGCCGACGTCGCGGCCGTTGGCCCAGTCCTTGGGTCCGAGAGGCCCCGCCCCGCGGAAATAGAACCCCGGATAGTTCCAGGGGCTCATGAAGAACGGACCGGTGAAGTTGGAGCGGTCCGACGGCACCAGAAGGCGGCCAGCCCATATGTTGAACTCGTCGGCCGCGTGGAACTTGGCGATGAGGTCCATGATGCCGACGGCAGCGGGCGTCGCGAGGCCAGCGCCGCCGTTGAGGACCGCGTTGAAGTTCGACGTGAGTCCGAAGTTCTTCGTGACGTCACCGCTGAAGCGCAGCTCGACCGCGTTCCCGTACCCGGGGCTGTCGAGACGTATGTTGCTCATGCTCTTCGGATTATTGGGATCTTGAAGCCTCAACCCGACGCGAACACCCGCGCCGACCTTAATGGGTATTCCCATCATGTCGGGCGTAGCGGCTATGGGCTCGCCGGGGGGTGTCGGGATTACTTCGGCCGGTGGCGGAGCAGGGGCAGGAGGCGGTGCCATCCCGGCGCCGGCGGGAGCCGCCATCGGAGGTGTGGCGGTGGACGCGGCTCCCGCGTCGGGCGAGGGCGCCGTGGGCGCCATCGCAGCCGCCGGGGCGACCCCGGCGTCCGGCGTCGGAGTCATTGCGGCCGGGGCAGGCGCCGGTGGAGGTTCGGCCTGCGCGACGGTGCTCATGCCGAAACACAGTGCACACGCCCACGCAATGAGAGGCAATCGGCATCCGATTCGTCGCATCGGGACTCTCCTAATGTCGTTGAGCGAATTCGAACGAGCGGCCGGGCGGAATGCGGAGCCGTGTAGTCCACCGGACGGGCGGACACCCGATTCTCGGGTACGTTCAGCCACTCACACGATCGTAGTCAGTCGAAGTGTCCCGCGTATTTCGGGCGCATGAACATTTGGCATGACCCGCTCGCCGCGAACGGGCCCGTCAAACCGCAACGCGGTTGCTCAAATAGGCCTTCCATCCGCCCCATTTCGAGATGTCCTCCGCGCCGTCCAACGCGTACGGCTCGCAGAGAAATCCCTGGGTGTAAGAGCGGTCTTCGAGCTCGATCGACCCGATGCACAGCGGGGGCGGTATCTTGGCCACGAAGCGCGCAAACGCTGCAGCGTCGAGCGACCAGACCTCCAGATCGATCGCATGTCCTTCGAGCGGAAAGCGGACGAGGCCTGGCTTTGGAGGGGTCGTTCCGCGTAGCGCAAATAGCCTGTAGCTGGGCGCCGTCCGCGTGGAGCGCACCAGCCTCGCTCGGGCCTCGACGAGCTGATGATTGAGCGGCTCGCCCGTCAGGTGCGCCCCGACGACGGCGAGCTCCAGCCGGTCGGAAGGCGCGGCGACGCGCGAGGTCGATGGCAGCTCGTGGTCCGTGGCGCCGAGGCGACCCCCGAGGCGACGATGGTGCGCGCCGGCCACCGCGGCGAGAAGGGCGTCGGATCGCGCTGGCCCGAGCACCGTGATTCCCGCGGGCAGACCGTCCGTCCGGAACCCGGCCGGCACCGCGATGGCCGCGAGATCGAGGAGGTTCGCGAAGGTCGTGTAGACGCCGAGGTTGGCGTTCAACTCCCGTGGTCGCTGGAGCACCTCGTCGATGCTGTAGATCGTCGGCGTCGTCGGGATGATCAGCGCATCCACGGTGCGCCAGATTCGCTGCGTCGCCTGTCGCAGCTCGGCGAGCCGATAGAAGGCTGCAAACGTCGCCGCGGCGTCGTAGCCTCGCGCTTCCGACAGGATGTCCCGGATGACCGGCAAGAGCGCGCCTGGATTCTTGGCCAGTAGCTCGCCGCCGATCGCCAGGCGCTCGACGACCCACGGGCCGCCGTAGAGAAGGGCGCCCGCCTCGCGAAACGGGGCGAAGTCGACCTCTACCAGGGTGCAACCGAGATCGACGAAACGAGCCAGGGCCGCGTCGAACACGGCCCGCGCTCGTTCGTCGCCAAAGAACTCGCGTTGGCGGGGCACCCCCAGGCACCACGGTCCCCCCGGCGCACCGGGCGAGAACGACAGCTCGTCCGCGTCGGGCCGCGAGAAGGGGTCGAGCTCGTCCCATCCCTTCGCGACGTCGGCGACCGCGCATGCGTCGTCCACCGTCAGTGCGATCACCGTCACGCAATCGATCGATCTGCAAGCGGGGGCCACACCCCGAGTGCTCAGAATCCCGCGGGTGGGCTTGAGCCCGACGACGTTGTTGAACGCCGCCGGGACGCGTCCCGACCCTGCCGTGTCCGTGGCCAGCGAAAAGCTGACGTGACCGGTCGCCACCGAGACTGCAGAACCAGAGCTCGACCCGCCCGGAATCATCCGAGCGGCGAATGGATTCTCGGGCGTACCGTAGGGCGAGCGGACCCCCACCAGCCCAGTGGCCAGCTGGTCCATATTCGTCTTTCCGATGACGATGGCCCCGGCGTCCACCAGCCGCTGGACGACAGGAGAGGTTTCGGTCGCGACGCGCGCCAGCGCGGGGCATGCAACGGTCGTCGGCAGACCCGCCACGTCGATGCTGTCTTTGACCGAGAAGGGCAGCCCGTAGAGCGGTAGAAGGGCGCCGGCCGCCTTGCGCGTCGCAAGATCGCGGGCTTCGGCGCGAAGATCATCGAGGCTCCGCACGTGGATCCACGCATGCTGGCCGCGCGCGGCCTCCACGCGGCGATGGACCTCGTCGACCACCTGCTCGGGCGTGAGGCTGCCCGCGCGGTACGCGCGGTCGAGCGCCTCGAACGATAGGCTAGGAAAAATCTTGCTCATCCGTGGTTTGCTTTCTCGCGTTCACAACCTGCCTGGTCATACCGCTCGATCGCAACAACGAAAAGGACGTAACCAGTCCCACACCTTGCAGACACTACGACGAAACTGCCCTCGCGATATCACCTTTGCCGGAAGGCGGTAGCACGATGAACGACGAGCGCTTGCCGTGACTCACATTCCGGCGGACCCCTACCCCTGGCCCTTCGACGGTGCCCTGCATCGCGACAACACGGCGCTGATCGTCATAGACATGCAGACCGATTTTTGCGGCAAGGGCGGCTATATCGATCTTCTAGGCTACGACATCTCGCTCACCCGGGCCTGCATCGAACCCATCCGGCAGGTCCTCGCTGCTCTGAGATCGCGGGGCTTTCCGATCTTTCACACGCGAGAAGGGCACCGGGCCGACCTCGGCGATCTTCCCTCGAACAAGCGGTGGCGTTCACGACGCACCGCGTCCGGCGTCGGAATTGGCGACCCGGGCCCACGCGGGCGGGTGCTCGTCCGCGGTGAGCCGGGCTGGGAGATCATCCCGGAACTCGCGCCCATGCCGGGCGAAATCGTGATCGACAAGCCGGGCAAGGGCACCTTCTTCGCTACGGACTTTGAATTCATCCTGAGAACGCGCGGAGTCCGTAACCTCGTTCTGACCGGGATCACTACCGACGTTTGTGTTCACACGACGATGCGCGAGGCGAATGACCGCGGATTCGAGTGCCTGATCCTGAGCGACTGCTGCGCCGCCACGGACCGCGGAAATCACGAGGCGGCCCTCAAGATGGTGACGATGCAAAATGGGGTCTTCGGGGCAGTCGGCGAATCGCGGGTCCTTCTCGAAGGGCTGAACTGAGACGCAATCGACACATTTATGACAAGTCATGGCGTTTCGACGCGCGCGGGCAACGACGACGAAACAGCGCGAGCGTTAGGTTGCGTCGGTAGGCAGGGCGACGCCAAGGAGGTTGACGATGCCCCAGGTCACCGTGGACGCGGAACCGGAGTCAATCGCGATCGACGTCGATCTGACGGCTCTCGTCATCATCGATATGCAACGCGACTTCCTCGAGCCGGGTGGATTCGGGGAAACGCTGGGCAACGACGTCTCGCTGCTCGGTGCCGCGGTCGGGCCGTGCAAGGCGGTGCTCGAGACGGCACGGAGAAGGGGGATGGTCATCATCCACACCCGCGAGGGGCACCGGCCGGACATGTCCGACGCTCCCAAGGCAAAGGTCGAGCGAGGCGATCCACGCATGCGGATCGGCGCCAAGGGCCCCATGGGCCGCATCCTCATCCGCGGCGAGCCGGGCCACGACATCGTGCCGAGCCTTTATCCGAAAGCGGGCGAGATCGTGATCGACAAGCCCGGCAAGGGCGCGTTCTACGCGACGGACCTCGACCCCGTACTCCACAACCGCGGCATCGAGAACCTCATCGTGTGCGGGGTGACGACGGAGGTCTGCGTCAACACGACGGTTCGCGAGGCCAACGACCGGGGCTACCGCTGCATCGTCCCAGGGGATTGCTGCGGCTCGTACTTTCCGGAATTCCACGCGGCGGGGTTGCGGATGATCAAGGCCCAGGGCGGGATCTTCGGATGGGTATCCGACTCCGCCCGGGTGCTCAGGGCGCTCGAATAGGTGCGGCCAGAGGACTCGTTCGGCGGCAAGGGAGGCAAAGGAGCAGGGTCGATGGATGAGAAGAAACCGACATTGTGGACTCCCGGTGACTGGAACGCGTACTTCGGGTTCGGAACGAACATTCTCGTCAATTTGCTGGTCTTGACGGGACTCTTGCGGTTCGTCCTCAAGATGCCGGACGCGCTCGTCTTCGGCCGGATCATTCCCGCGACGGGACTCATGATGTGCATGAGTACCTTGTATTACGCGTGGCTCGCGTACCGGCTGGCCAAGACGACGGGGAGGACGGACGTCTGCGCCCTCCCCTCGGGGATCAGCGTGCCGCACATGTTCGTCGTCACGTTCGTCATCATGCTGCCGATCGCGCTCAGGACCGGGGACCCGGTGAAGGGCTGGGAAGCCGGCTTGACGTGGGTCTTCATCCAGAGCTTCGTCCTGATGGCGGGCGGCTTCCTGGCGCCGGTCATCCGCAAGGTGACGCCGCGCGCCGCGCTGCTGGGCACGCTCGCGGGTGTGTCGATTGCGTTCATCTCGATGCGGCCGGCCCTCGAGATGTTCATGACGCCGGTGGTCGCGATCCCCTGCTTCGCGATCATCCTCGTGAGCTGGTTCGGCGGTGTCCGATACTACCGCGGCATACCCGCTGGGCTGGTCGCGATCGCTGTCGGCTCGGCCATCGCGTGGGGCTCGACCGCGGTCGGACTCGGATACGGCGGAATGAGCCTCGACAAGCTGTCGGACTCGGTGGCGAACTTTCACTTCGCCATTCCCACCCCCGCGGTGGGCCACGTCTTTGGCGGGTTCCAGTTTCTGGGCGTCATCCTGGTCACCGCGATTCCGTTCGGAATTTACGATCTCGTCGAGGCCATGGACAACGTCGAGAGCGCGGCAGTCGCCGGAGACAGCTACCCGACGACGCGCGTCCTCTGCGCCGACGGCATCGTCAGCTTGATCGGCTGCATGATGGGCAACCCGTTCATCAACGCCGTGTACATCGGTCACCCGGGCTGGAAGGCGATGGGCGGCCGGATCGGCTATTCGGCCGCGACGGGCGTCACCGTAATTCTCCTGGCGTGGCTCGGGATCATCTCGGTCATGGTCTCGCTCGTGCCCGTGGTCGCCATCTCGCCGATCCTTCTCTATATCGGCATGCTCATCGGGTCGCAGGCGTTCCAGGAGAACCCGAAGTCGCATGCGCCCGCGATCGTGCTGGCTTTGACGCCGCACCTCGCAGCATGGGGTAAGTTGCAGATCGACAACGCGCTCGGGGCCGCAGGCACGAACGCCGGCGCCGTCGGGATGGATAAGCTCGGGCAAATGGGCGTCCTCTACGGAGGCCTCAAGGTCCTCGGCGGAGGGGCGATTCTCGCGGGCCTGGTCCTCGGCGCGATCGGCGTATTCGTCATCGAGCGTCAGTTCATGAAGGCGGCGGCTTTCGCGTTCGCGGGCGCCGCACTCACGTTCTTCGGCTTCATGCACGGCGAGGCGATTGGCGTCGGAAGCTCGCCGACGGTCGCGATCAGCTACCTGGCCGTGGCGGGCATCCTCGTGGGCTGCGCGAAGTTCGCGACGATCAGCGCGGCGGCTCCGGTCATCGAGCACGACGAGGCCTTGCCGGAACCGGGCGAGTGACTCTCAGACCGTGAGGTGCCTGCGGACGAGATCCTCCGTCAGCTCGTTCATGATCCCCGAGGCGACCACCGCGCCTCGGTCCATCAGAAAGAATCGCTCGGCCACGCGGCGCGCGAACGGCAGCTTCTGCTCGACGAGAAGGACCGACACCTTCTCCTCCGTATAGAGCCGCTTTATCACGTCGCCGAGCTCGTGAACGATGCTCGGCTGGATCCCCTCGGTGGGCTCGTCCAGCAGGATGCACTTCGGATTGAGCGTGAGCGCGCGCCCGATGGCGAGCTGTTGCTGTTGGCCGCCGGAGAGGTCCCCTCCCCGGCGACGCAGCATCGTCCGGAGCACGGGAAAGAGCCGGAAGACCAGGTCGGGGATCTCGCCCTTGTCAGCCTTGCCGGCGAGCACGCGGACTCGAAGGTTCTCTTCCACCGTGAGCTCCGGGAAGATCTCGCGGCCCTGGGGGACGTATCCGATGCCCACGCGCGCGCGCTCACTCGGGTCTTTGCCCACGAGCTCGTGACCGTCGAAGCGCACGCTGCCTGAGCGGACGGGTACGAGCCCCATGATCGCCCGGAGGAGGGTCGTCTTTCCGACGCCGTTTCGGCCCATCACGCAGGTGCAGGACGCATCGGTGACGTCGAGGGTCGTTCCCCGAAGCGTATGGCTGCCGCCGTAATACTGGTGGAGATCGCCAGCGTCGAGCATGTCATGCTCCCAGGTAAACTTCGATGACGCGCGGATCGGTCTGGACGTCACGCATGGGCCCCTCCGCGAGCACGCGCCCCTCGTGGAGTACGGTCACTGTCGTCGCGATGCTCCGTACGAAGTCCATGTCGTGCTCCACCACGACCACCGTATGCTCGCCCGCCAGCGATGCGAGGATTTGCTCCGTGCGCTCGATTTCTTGCTGCGTCATCCCGGCCACCGGTTCGTCGACGAGCAACAGCCTCGGCCGCTGGACCAGAAGCATGCCGATTTCGAGCCACTGCTTCTGGCCGTGGGCCAAGAGGCCCGCGAGGCGGTCGCGCTCCTGTGCGAGCCCGATGAGCTCGAGCGTTTGCTCGATCGACTGGCGCTCTTCCGTGGAGAGGCGGGCAACGAGCGCGCGGAAGACACCCTTGCCGCCACGGGTCGTGAGCTCGAGGTTCTCGAACACCGTGTGCCCCGGGAAGACCGTAGGGCGCTGGAACTTTCGTCCGATCCCCAGCCGTACGATCTCGTGTTCGGCGAGACGCGTGATGTCTCGGCCGCCGAAACGAACGGTCCCGGTGTCGGGGCGGGTCTTTCCGGTGATGATATCCATCAGCGTCGTCTTCCCGGCGCCGTTGGGCCCCACGATGCAGCGGAGCTCACCCGCCTCGAGTGTGAGGGTCAGCTGGTCGAGCGCCCGGAAGCCGTCGAACGTCACCGTGACCTTGTCGACCTCGAGCAGCGCGGTCACGATCGGGGATCCTCGGCGGGGGCGGTGGTAGCCGGGGGCGCGCTGGACGTCCCCCGGGCGGGGCGCGCGACGAAGCCCCGGATGCGCCCGAGGCCAGCGAGCGCTTGGACCAGCCCACCCGGCAGGACGAGCGTCACTACGACGAATAGAGCACCGAGGACGAAGAGCCACGCGTTCGGAAACTCGACCGTCAGCCAGCTCTTCGCGGAGTTGACGACGAAGGCCCCGAGCAATGCGCCCGCCAGCGTGCCACGCCCGCCGACCGCGACCCAGACGGCGATCTCCACGGAACTCGATGGCTGCATCTCGCTCGGATTCACGATCCCTACCTGCGGCACGTACAGCGCCCCGGCGAGTCCGCAGAGGACCGCCGAGAGCGTCCACGCGAAGAGCTTGTAGCTGACGGGGTCGTAACCGGAGAACCGCACCTTCGCCTCGGCGTCGCGCATCGCGGTCAGCACCCGGCCGGCCCGGGAGGCGATGACGGCACGGCACAGGGCGTAGGTGGCGGCGAGCGCCATGCCGGTGATCGCGCAGAGGGCCGCTCGCGTCGACGGTTCGCGAAGGGGAAAGCCCAGAATCCGCTTGAAGTCCGTGAGACCGTTGTTCCCCCCGAAGCCGGTCGCGTTGCGGAAGAAGAGAAGCATCGCCGCATAGGTCACGGCCTGCGTGACGATCGAGAAATAAACGCCGCTGATTCGCGATCGAAACGCGAAGAAGCCGAACGCGAACGCGACGAGCCCGGGGACGAACAACGCCATGAACAAGGCGAAGCCGAAGTGCTCGAAGCCACGCCAGTACCAGGGGAGCTCTTTCCAGTCCAAGAACACCATGAAATCCGGAAGGGCACTGCGATACATGCCCTCGGTCCCGATGACCCGCATCAGGTGCATCCCCATCGCGTATCCGCCGAGTGCGAAGAACAGCGCGTGGCACAAACTCAAGATTCCCGCGTAGCCCCACACGAAGTCCATCGCTACGGCGACAATCGCGTAGCAACTCAACTTGCCTACGAGGGTGATGAGAAAGTCCGATACGTGAAGCGGGCTGGTCTCGCGCGTCACGAGGTTGAGCAGTGGCAAGACGACCGCGACCGCGGCGCACACCGCCGCCACGAACAAAGAACTCCAGCGACCCCCCCCCCGTGCAGACGGCACCGGAGGAATGGTGCTCAAGCGCTCTCCACGCTTCGCCCGCGGGGCGCGAACAGTCCCTGGGGGCGCTTCTGGATGATGAGGACCACCAGAAGGAGGACCACGATCTTCCCGAGCACGGCGCCGGCAACCGGTTCGAGCAACTTGTTCACGATCCCGAGAGAGAACGCCGCGAACACACTCCCCGCGAGCTTGCCGACGCCACCGAGGACGACCACCAGAAACGAGTCGACGATGTAGCTTTGCCCGAGGTCCGGACCCACGTTGCCGAGTTGGGAGAGCGCGACGCCTCCGAGGCCGCCGACGCCCGATCCCATTGCGAAGGTCCACGTGTCGACGCGTGCCGTCCGGATCCCCATGCACGCAGCCATCGGGCGGTTCTGGGTGACCGCGCGGACACGAAGCCCCAGTGGAGTGCCTCGCAGGATGTACGAGATGAAGCTCACGACGGCTATCGTGAAGAGGACGACGGCCACGCGATTGTAGGGAATCACCACTCCTTCGAATATTTCCGTCCCTCCGGAGAGAAACGGCGGATTCGCGACCGCGACGTTCTGGGCGCCGAAGATCGACCGCACAGTTTGGATGAGCAGCAAACTGAGGCCGTAGGTCGCGAGGAGCGTCTCCAGCGGACGCCCGTAGAGGAAGCGAATGACGGTCCGCTCGAGGACGGCACCGACGGCCATCGTCGTGAGGAGTGCCACGGGAACGGCAGCAAGCAGGTAAAAGGACTCGTGTCCCGGCAAGTGCGCCGCGAAGAAGACCTGGGTTTCGTAGGTTGCGTACGCGCCGAGCATCAGCATCTCGCCGTGTGCCATGTTGATGACGCGCATCACGCCGAAGGTGATCGCCAGGCCAAGGGACGATAGGAGGAGAATGCTCCCCATGCTCAGCCCGTACAGCAGGTCGGCCAGTCGGCTCATCACGAACTGTTTGCGATCCAGGCTTCGCACGACGCGGGCCGCAGCCTCCCGTACGCGGGCGTCCGGTTCGGCATAAGAGCCGTCGTCGCGCCGCTCGGCGAGAGTCGCGAGCTTCGGGCGCAGGCGCTCCGAGCCCTCGGACTCGATCGCGCGGACGGCGCCGAGACGCCTCTCGACGTCGTCACTGGCCAGGTCTAGCTCTGCGAGCGCCGCCGTCAGCGCCCGGCGCACCGCCTTGTCCTTTTCGTGCTCGAGCGCGTCGCGGAGCGCCACCTGATCGTCGCTGCTCGCCTGACTCGCGATCTCCGCAACGCCGGAGAGCCGCACTGTGGGGTCCGGCGCGAGCAGTTCGAGGCGCGCGATCAGGGGAGCCAGGACGCGGCGTACGGAGTTGTCGATCGCCGGCGGGTGACGAGGCCCAGGGCCGGGGGGTGCGCCGTGGACGAACACGCCGCCGGCGTCGTCCACGACGACGTCGCCGTCGCGCAGAGCCTCCAAGATGCCCAGAGCGCGGGGATCCCCCGTCGCCCCGAGTGACTCGACCGCACGGGCGACGCCGTCAGGAGACGGTTGCGCGAGGCCCCGCAGCGCCGCGTCGAAGTCCGCCGACCCCGCGACCGCCCCTTCTACCCAGAGGAGCAACGTCATGGTTACAGCGAGCTGGCCCAGCCCACGAAGAAAGACCAGGCTGGGTTCTCGCGCCATGTACTCCTCCGGCGGTGCGGGCGTCGATACGCCTCAGCGATGCGCGACCGCCTCTGAGCTCGGGTACTTCGGATCCGTGCAGTTTCCGCACACCCAGGGATACGTCCAGTCGGCCACCTTCTTCGCGCTCTCGGGGATGAAGGGGCTCCACGCCTGCGCGCGAATCGGCCCCTCGGTCTTCCAGACGACCTGAAACTGGCCGTTTGCCTGCACTTCTCCGATGAAGACGGGCTTGTGGAGGTGGTGGTTCTTGGCATCCAGCGTGATGTCGAAGCCCGTCGGCGAGCGGAAGGTCTGGTAGCCCAGCGCCTGGCGCACGGCGTCCACGTTCGTCGTCCCGGCCTGGTCGACGGCCTGGGCCCACATGTGCATTCCGATGTACGTGGCCTCCATCGGATCGTTGGTCACGCGCTTGTCGCCGTCCGGCAGATTGTGCGCCTTCACGTACGCCTTCCACGCGCCGATGAAGGCCTTGTTCTCGGGCGTGTCGATCGACATGAAGTAGTTCCAGGCGGCCAGGTGGCCGACGAGCGGCTTCGTGTCGATTCCCCGGAGCTCTTCCTCACCTACCGAGAAGGCGACGACAGGAATGTCCTGGGCATGGAGGCCCTGATTCGCGAGCTCCTTGTAGAATGGGACGTTCGAGTCGCCGTTGATCGTCGAGATGACCGCCGTGCGCTTTCCGACGGCGAACTTTTTGATGCCGGCCACGATCGTCTGGTAGTCGTTGTGACCGAATGGCGTGTATTCCTCGTGGATGTCGTCGTCCGAGACGCCCTTCGAATGAAGGAAATAACGAAGGATCTTGTTCGTCGTGCGGGGGTACACGTAGTCCGTGCCGAGGAGCTCGAACCGCTTGGCCCCGCCGCCCTTGTCCGTCATCAGATATTCCACGGCGGGAATGGCCTGCTGGTTGGGCGCCGCGCCGGTATAAAATACGTTGTACGATGACTCTTCGCCCTCGTACTGCACAGGGTAAAAGAGAAGACCGTTGAGTTCTTCGAACACGGGCAAGACGGATTTGCGCGAGACCGACGTCCAGCATCCGAAGACGGCGGCCACGCTCTCCTTCTGCAAAAGCTCGCGGGCCTTCTCGGCAAAGAGGGGCCAATTGGACGCTGGGTCGACGACGACGGCTTGAATCTTCTTTCCGAGGACGCCGCCTTTTGCGTTGATTTCGTCGATCGTCATGAGCGCAACGTCTCTGAGGGACGTCTCGCTGATGGCCATCGTGCCGGACAGAGAGTGCAGGATTCCGACCTTGACGACGTCGCCCGCAGCCGCCGGAGATGGTTTTGTCGGCTCCGCGCTCGACGAGGAGCCGGCCGGCTTCTCGGCCATCGGAGGCGTCTCGTCTTTGCTGCATCCGCCGGATCCGAACTGACAGAATACGCTCAGCACGATGAGCCATTTTCTCATGAGTCCTTCTCCTTCATTCGCGCCGGCGGAGTAAGGCGTCAGCGCTCGCGGATACGAGGAACACCGTGTCACTAGGCCTGTTTCCGACAGTTGTCCGCCGGATGAACTTTGAGCCTTATCGAAGGAGCGTACGCTTGAGCTTCAGTGCCCCTTCGCGTCGTTCCACCCGCCGAGCAACGCGTCCACGATTGCCTGCACGCCGACGCCGTTTCTCGCCTGCGCGAAGACGAACGGCCCGGCTCCCCGCATCGCGCGTGCATCCCGGGCCATGACGTCCAGACTGGCTCCCACGTGTACGGCGAGATCGGTCTTGTTTATCACGAGCAAGTCCGATTGCGTGATTCCGGGTCCACCCTTTCGCGGGACCTTGTCGCCGCCGGCCACGTCGATGACGTAGATCGTGAAGTCGACCAGCTCGCGGCTGAACTGTGCGGCGAGGTTGTCGCCACCGCTCTCGACGAGCAAGAGCTCCGGGTGCACGTCGATCATCAGTTGCTCGAGAGCATCGAGGTTGTGGCTGATGTCCTCGCGAATCGCAGCGTGCGGGCACCCGCCGGTCTCCACTGCGCGGATGCGCTCGGCGGAGAGGGCGTTGTGCCGGTGCAAGAACTCGGCGTCCTCTCGGGTAAAGATGTCATTCGTGACGACTCCGAGGCTCACCGTGTCGCGCATCGAGTTGCACAGCGCGAGGACGAGCGCCGTCTTCCCGCTTCCCACGGGACCGCCGATTCCGACGGTGAACGCACGCTTCGAAAAGTCCCGACGGCGCGCGGGGTCCCGCTCGCCGTAGCGCCCGGCGTGGATCCAGTGCTCGTGTTCGTGCTCGCCGTGTTCGTGTGCGTGTTCGGAATCGTCTTCATGCGCCATGCGAACACCTCAACTTTGGAAGAGACGTGTGTAGAGTCCGTCGTGCGTGGCTCCGATACCGTCGACGACGGGGGCGGCGCTGGCCGCGTCCCCGGGCGTCAGTGCTTCGCAGTCCGCGAGAACGGCGTCCAGCGTCGCACCATGGCGGCATTGCAGCCGCTGCGCCTCGTGCGGGCCGATGAGACCGAGACGGACGGCTGCAGAAGCCACACCCCGGAGGGCCGCGTAGAGGTGCAGCGCGAGGGCTTCGCGTCGCTCGAGGCCCAGCCCGGCGAGGGTCGCTCCGAATAACGGAGCGAGGTGCGCCGTCACGTCGCGGGTGCTCGCGCGTGCCGCTAGGGCCATAACGGCCGGTTCGTCGAAGGCGCGCGCGCACGTGGCGACGAACGTGCGCCCCTGGGTGCGGCTGGCCCGGTTGGCGACGTGACTGACGAGGGTCGCGTCGAACCAGGCGTCTAGAGCCCATACCTCGGCGGGTTCGTCGAAGGCGGCCGCAACGAACGGAAGGGACGCGTTCCCCACGTTGGCGAGATGCATGCGAATGTAAAGGTCCACATCCCGGGCGCCGCCGACCACACCCAGTTGAACGGCCGCTTCGAGCCCCGCCGAATGGGCAAAGGCGCCCGTCGGGAACGCAGAGTCGGCAATCTGGAGGAGACGCCAGCGCGCGCCGGTGTTCGAGACGGGAGGCATGGGCGACTCGGACGACCTAGAAGAGATGGTAGAGTTGAGCGAGCGCGAGGACCGACGCGGGGCCGCAACGAAGGAGCTCGCCGTCGGCGCGGACCTCGTACGTCTCGGGGTCGACCGCGATCGAGGGCAGCGCGTCGTTGTGCACCATGTCGCGCTTACCGATCCCGCGGCAACGCTGGACGGCGTTCACACGCTTCGCGAGCCCGAGCTGAGCGAGGTTCCCCTCGGCGAGGGCGCGCCGCGAAACGAAAGCGATGCTCGCCGACCCCACGGCGCGTCCCAGGGCGCCGAACATCGGGCGCATGCGCAACGGTTGAGGAGTGGGGATCGAGGCGTTCGGATCGCCCATCTGGGCCCAGGCTATGAGCCCCCCCTTCATCACGATCTCCGGGGTGACCCCGAAGAAGGCTGGCCGCCAGAGCACGAGGTCTGCCCACTTGCCGACGGCGACGCTCCCGATCTCGTGGGACATGCCGTGGGCGATGGCCGGGTTCGTCGTGTACTTCGCGACGTAGCGCTTGATGCGTGCGTTGTCGTTGTCGCCGCGCTCCTCGCCGAGGCGGCCGCGATCCTTGCGCATCTTGTCCGCCGTCTGCCAAGTGCGAGTGATGACTTCGCCAACCCTCCCCATCGCCTGGCTGTCGCTCGACACGATGCTGATCGCGCCGAGGTCGTGCAGGATGTCCTCCGCGGCGATCGTCTCGCCGCGGATACGGCTCTCCGCGAATGCGACGTCTTCGGGAATGGTCTTGTCCAGATGATGACAGACCATCAGCATGTCCAGATGCTCGTCGAGCGTGTTGACCGTGAACGGGCGCGTCGGATTCGTCGAACTGGGGATCACGTTGGGCTCACCGCATACGCGGATGATGTCCGGCGCGTGCCCGCCGCCCGCACCTTCCGAGTGGTACGTGTGAATCGTCCGGCCTTTGAAAGCGGCGATCGAGTCGTCCACGTATCCGGACTCGTTCAGCGTATCGGTATGGATGGTGACCTGAACGTCTTCGCCCTCGGCGACGGTCAGGCAGCAGTCGATGGTGGCCGGCGTCGTCCCCCAGTCCTCGTGGAGCTTGAGCCCGACGGCGCCGGCACGAATCTGATCCACGAGCCCTGCGGGTGCCGACGTGTTTCCCTTTCCCGTGAGACCGACGTTGATGGGCAAGGTGTCCGTCGCCTGCAGCATCTGATGCAGGTACCGCTCGCCTGGCGTGCACGTCGTCGCGTTCGTCCCCGTGGCCGGGCCCGTCCCGCCGCCGACGAACGTGGTCACACCGGACGCCAGCGCCTCATCCGCCTGCTGGGGACAGATGAAGTGGACATGGGAGTCGATGCCGCCTGCCGTCAGGATCAGGCCTTCGCCGGCGATGGCCTCGGTGGTCACGCCGACGATCATCCCCGCAGAGACGCCGACCATTACGTCGGGGTTGCCGGCCTTTCCGATTCCGGACACGCGTCCCCCTTTGATCCCGACGTCGGCCTTGTAGATTCCGCTCGCGTCGATGACGACGACGTTGGTGATGACGCAGTCGAGCGCGTCACGGTCGTGGACGCCGGCGCGCTGCCCCTGGCGATCCCGTAGAACCTTGCCGCCGCCGAACTTGCACTCGTCGCCATAGACCGCGAAGTCCCGCTCGACCTCCGCGACGAGCGACGTGTTGCCCAGACGTATGCGATCACCAGTCGTGGGGCCGAACATGTCCACGTAGTGACGTCGGTCCATCGTGTGGCTCATGGCTCGGGGACCTCAGGCATCAGGCAACGGTGGCGTCTTGGTCACGAGGCGGACGGTCTTTTCGTCGCCGGGTTCGAAGCGGACGGCGGTCCCTGCGGGGATGTCGAGGTGGCGCTGATGCGCGCGCGCTCGATCGAAGACGAGGGCCCCGTTGACTTCGTCGAAGGGATAGTGACTTCCGACCTGAATCGGCCGATCGCCGACGCTCTTCACGACGACGTCGATGACATCGCGCCCCTCGTTGAGAGCAATCGCTCCCGGCGCGACGAGGACCTCGCCCGGCGGCGGCAACACGTCGTCCGCGGGCGGATCGGCGAAGATCGACTCGGGAGGAACGGGCAAGAAGCTCCCGTAGAATGCGAGCGCCAGATCGACCCGCACGAGGGCGATCGGCCGGTGAACGGTCACGAGCTTCGTCCCGTCTGGGAACGTTCCCTCCACCTGGACCTCGACGAGCATCTCCGGCAGGCCCTCCATCACGTGCGCGCGCCCGAGGATGCGACGCCCGAGGTCCATGAGCTCGGCCACCGAGCGACCCTCACGAACGAGCTCGAGGATCTGCGTTGCGATAAGAGCAACGGCCTCCGGATAGTTGAGCCGGAGCCCACGTGCCAGGCGCTTCTGGGCGACCACTCCGGCCCCGTGCAACAAGAGTTTGTCCAGGTCGCGCGGAGCGAGGTGCATCGCGCGACAGCATTGCCCATCGCCCGGCGAGCGTCACCACTTTCGAGCGAAAGGATCGTCACCGAGTAACCGTGCGAGCTCTGCGAAACTCGAACGCAAAGCGCGCGAAGCACTTTCGAAACTCTCTGCAAGTATCCGAAGGATGCCGCCGTCGTGCCCAATCGGGCTCGCCGCGACGATGGCGCTCGCGCCAGACGACGCCCGACGCGGCGCGAACATCGCCTCGCGAACACGCGCAAAGCGCGGGCCAATAGCCACTAGCGAGAGGACGACGTCGAAGCGTCCCATGCGCTCGGCGACGGGACCATCGGCGGGGTCGAGGCGTGTCGCGTCGACGAGAACCCGCGCTCCGCCGCGAAGAATCGTCGTCCGGGAGGCGTAGTGGGAGAACTGCCACCGCTCTCCTCGAGCGCTGCGCCCGCAGGTGTAGCCTTCCAGGAGCAACACCGACGCGTCCCGAGCCAGGTCGACCGCAATCCGCTGCGTGTACCGCGCTCCGGCGAAGCACACCACAGGATCGGGCACGACGGTGAGGGTGGCCGCGTCCGCCACGCGTGCCACGAGGCGCTGCGAGCACCCATGAGGCGAGCGATAGACTTTGGTGAATCCTTGCGTTCCGAGCAGAGCCGAGGCGCACGGGGCGACCTCGATGTCGACGTCGAGCCGATCGCCGTCGACCAGTCCGCCCCCGAAGCTCGCGAGGAAAGCCCATGCGGCGCTCCCGTGGTTGTTCGGGGCGAGGATTCGCACAGGACTGGTGGCGAAGGCCGTCCGGATGACGGTGTTGCGGCGCGCCCGTTCGAACGCGAGGATGGCGCGTCCAGGGGCGCAAGGATAGGCCGCGGGGATCGCGCTCATCGTCTCGTTCTACGGCGATTTCACCGTCGTCGGCGTCGCCGCACCCCGAGCTATATCCCCAGCGGAGGCCGCAAGCGATAGCCGAATCCTCGAACCGTCTTGATCATGTCGGCGTGGGCGCCGAGCTTCCGCCGGAGGCGCCGAACGTAGACGTCAACCACGTTGGACCCGTGGGCGTCCGTCAGCGTCCATATTTTTGCGAGCAGCTCCGATCGACTGACCACGCGATTGACGTTGTCGATCAAGCAAAGCAGAAGTGCGTATTCGCGCCTCGTCAAGCGCAGGATATTCCCGGAGAGAAGCGCGCGGCGCTGGGTCCGGTCGACTTCGAGATCCCCGCAGCGCACCCGGACGGGAGCCAGGGGAAGCATGCTTCCGGGATTGAAGTCGCCACCAGGCATCAAGGCCGTGGCCCGCATCGCTTCGATGGTCGCTTGACCCAGGGGCCGTGCGCTCCAAAACCGATGCGCCAGATCGCCGAGCGGATTTCCGAGCGCCAACGCGCGTGGAGGTTGCTGCATTTCGCTCCGGCCATGTTTCCGATTTGTTTCCATCGACGGCCCGCTCCTTCCAGTTCGAAGAGACGCCAAGGTGCTATGCGCGCGAAATTCGCGATCCACTAGCGCCAAGAAACGTCCGCACCGATGCCCAAATCAGAACACTCGAGGCTGCGCTCAGCCTCGCCGTGTGCCCCTCTCGATCGTCGCGCGCGCGAAGCGGTCGGCGATCAGAGCGCCTCGAGGACCTCTTCGAGCAGCGCCGCGAAAGCCGCGGAGGCGACGGGCAAGACACGATGGCGGCGGGTGGCAAGGGCGAGTGTCGCCTGCCCGAAGCCGGGGTCGGTCAATGGGATCGTGACCATGCCAGAGGGATCGACCTCGCCGGCGATTCGAAACTGAAAGCAGACTGCGTGGCTCTGTCGGGCGAACGTCTTGGTCAGTTCGACCGAATTGGACACGAGCGCTGGTTCGAGTTTGAACGACGCGCGCATGAGGGCGCGATCAATGAGCGCCCTCGCCGCAAGAGTCGTGTCGGGCATGGCTATGGGATACGCAATGCAGTCTCGAAGCCCTATGCTCGGCCGTCCGGCAAGCGGATGATCGGGCGCAACGAGGGCGCAGAAGGGCTGATGCACCGATGCGATCACGCTGACCTGTGGTCGCTCGAGAGAGTCGTGGGTGAGGATGAGATCCGCAGCATCCGTCGCCAAAGCGTCGGTGAGGCCCTTCGGGCCGTCGATCCACACGTGGAAGGCGACATTCGGATGCTGTGCCTGAAAGCGTGCGATTGCCGTCGGCAGCATGTGCCCGGTCACCGATTCGGCGACGGCCAGGCGCACCCGTCCCCGCAAGAGTCGTCGCAGTCCCTCGATCTGAGCCCCGACGTGCTCGAGCTCTCGAATGGATTGCCTAACATAGGCCAGGTAGAGCTCCCCCGCGGCGGTCGGGCGCACGCCGCGCGGCAGGCGCTCGAAGAGCGCCGATCCAAGCTCTTCCTCGAGATCGAGGATGCGTCGATTCAGCGCGGACGGCACGATGTGCAGCGCTGCGGCGGCCTTGCGCATCGATCCGTAGCGAGCGACTGCGTCGACGTACGCGAAGATACGCGGGGGGGAGAGCGGACGCGGCGGTGGCGTGTTCGGTGGAGCCTCCGCCGTGAGCTTGCGCGGGCCGCCTCGAACTGGCCCCGGTCTCGGCATCGCGGCACCCACAGGGCTATCGTACATCCCTTTGGCGCTCGATAAGGGCCGAGGGCGCTTAGAGGGCGCTGCCCCTCCTTCGGCCAAAGCTCGGCCCCGCCTCGCCGACCAAGAGGAGTGTCCGCAGAACGGCCCGCTCGGTCTCCGTCACAGTGCCGTCCAGCCAGTCGCGCAGCTCATCGGCGTCAGTGAAAAGACGGCGCTGCTCATTGCCCGCACAGTGGACGATGCGCTCGACCTGCAAGTTGAACATCGTGTTCGATGAGTCGAGCAGTATCCCACTCCGGGCGATCGATCCGTTTGCCTGCCGCATTGCTTGCGACAACGCGTTTGCGACCTCGCCCGTGAGCGGCGTGGCCCCGCGACAATCCGAGTAGATCACGGCTTCTGAACCCGCCCTCTGAACCGCGTCGAACACCGCGGCGGCGAGCGACTCGACGTCCATGAGGTTGCCCAGCCGCAGGACGCGCACCTCGACGAGGCGACCGACGCTCACCCTCGCAAAGGAGCCGGTCTTCGTGGTGACGCCGCTCTTTCTTTCCTCCGACGTTTCCACGGGCCCCCTCAGCATCACGCATCTTGGCCCAACGCGTGCTCCCGATCAACTTGCGGAGCGCCGGAGCGGCGGCCTAAGGGGAAAGACCCTCGCCGGGGGCGCGCGTTGCTCCGACGAATCCGTAGCGAAAGCTCCCCGATTGTACCCCCTCGGCGCAGGCGAGCGCGCCCTTCACGTGAGCCTCGTGGACGGCGGAACAGTCGCCGTGCATGACCTTCTCGATCCGAAGAACCTGCCGCGCGTTGCGCGCCATCGCCTCGAGAGCTTCCACGGGGCGCCGCACCCGCTCGGTCAAGTCCTCGGACTCGATCTGCCCGAAACCCGCGTCCGAGAGTCCACGGCGCACGGCGTCCACGGATGGAAGCGATGGAAGGCTCCAACTCTCGCACATTGCGCGGACGATCGCCTCGTCGCACCCTTCGGCGCTGAACATGTCGAGGCAGACGAATCGTCCGCCCGGCTTGAGCAGCTCGTAGACGTGCCGCGCGTAGGCAGGCTTGTCGAACGCGTGGCACATGCTCTCGATGTTCCAGACGACGTCGAACGAGGCCTTGGGGAACGAGGTGGCCGCAAAGTCCATCTCGTGGAAAGACGCAAGGTGCCCGAGGCCCGCCTCTCCGGCGAGGCGATCCGCGATAGTGACCTGCTCCGGGGCGATCGTGATGCCGACGACCGTCGCCTCGAGATGACGGGCAAGCCACATCGACGACCCCCCGACACCGCACCCGGCGTCGAGCACGCGCGTGCCGCGTGTGATGCGGCCACGATCCGCCAGGTAGGCGTTGGATGCGGTCAGCGCGTCGTCTCGGGTCGCGCAGGTCCCGTCGTCCAGGCCGAGGTGAAAGGCGTAGGCTCCGCCGGCCCAGCTCCTCAAGTAGAGAGCGGTGCTCTCCGCGTAGTAGGCGCGGACCCAGGCCTTGGTCGAATCGGGAGTTCCCCTCATACTCCGAGAGTATCCGGCCGACCAAGGCTCCGTCGACGAGCCCGCGATCCCCCGGCCAGACATTTCCTCCCACCCTCCGCGTATCGTCACGACGCCTTCGCACGTAAACTCACCGCTCGGGCTCGCCCGATCCGCGCGGGTCCGCCGCTTCATGGCTTTCTCCCTCCGGCGCGACCGCGTCTTCTTGTGGCTCGCCGCCGTCGGGGCGGCGTTCGTGGCCGCGGTGGCGCTGCACCAGGCCATGCAATGGTACGACCACCCGATGGGCGGCATGCTCGTTACTCCATCTCGAAGTGTCGGCGGTCGGCCTGCCCACATGGGACGGCCTGGCAAAAGGGCTCGCCTACCCGGACCGCGTGCTCGCCGTAGACGGGGTCGACCTGTCGAACTCTCCGGGTCCGCCGGGAGCCGAGCGCTGGGATCGCGCCATCGAGGATGCCGCCCGTAGAGCCGCGCCGACCGTACACGTTCGCATGCGCACGCCCCGTGGCGAACGCGATCTCGACCTCGCGATCGGTCGCATCGAAGCCACCGCGTGGTGGCTTTACGCAGGCGGCCTCCTTTTCATCGGTGGGCTCTACGTCATCGCGGGCCTCACCGCGGTCGGCGCGAGCCCCACGGGGCAGCTGGCACGCGCCTTCTGCAAGTTCTCGCTGCTCGCGAGCGTCTATCTCTTTGGCTTCTTCGACGCCCAAACGGGGCGCGCGCTCCTCCCGCTCTTCTATCTTTCGTTCGCGTGGGTGCCGTTCGCACTCGTGGCGCTTGCGCTGCGACTGCCGGACGACGTGTCGTTCGCGCGCCGCTTCCCGGCCATCTTCGGCGTGATGGACGCCATCGGGATCGGTGTTGGCCTCATCATGGCCGTCTACGTCCTCCTCGCCAAGTCGCAGACGGTACTGCGAGAGGTTTGGAGCGGCGTCTTCGGCTGCTCGGTCCTCCTCTTCGTCGTCATTTTCGTCGTCCGTTTCGTCCATGCCACAGGGCCTCGCCGCGACGTTCTGCGGATCCTCTTCGGTCCGATCGCCCTGCCCTATGCTCTGGTCGCCGCGGGCGTACTCGCCTCGATGCTGAGCTCTCGCGGGTCCATGGCAGTCTTCTTCGCGCTTCCCGCTCTCGCGCTCGCGCCAATCGCGACCGGGGTGGCCTTCGTACGTCACGATCTCTGGGGTAGCCGAGCCCTGCTGTCCCGCGTGTTCACGCGCGGGATCGCGGGGGCCCTTGCCTGCGTCGTTGCGGTGGGCCTGGGCGCGGCGTTCGCAGCCTCGCTGGGCATCTTGTTTCGAGACGCGCTCGTGGCGGCGGCAGCAGGGGCCGTGGCTTCGGTTCCCCTCGTATACCTGGCGCTGCGTATCGTCGACCGCAGCTTCTTTCCCGCCATCGCCGAGTACAAGCCGACGATCGAGCACCTGAGCGAAGACCTCACGGCGATCTCGGCGCCAGAGGAGGTCGCGTCGGCCGTCGAGCGCACGGTCCGCCGGTGGCTCGACTGCGAACATGTCCAGTTCGTCCCGGCCGACCCGCCCGACGCTGGAAGCACGACGACGCCGCGGACGGACGGCGCCCACGACCTAGTGCTGCCTGCCCGCTTCCGCGGACGTACTCTTGGCTTCCTGATGGTCGGGGGCAAGCGAGGCGACGCCCTCTTCACGACGGAGGACGTGGACCTGCTTCGCACCATCGCCAACCAGGCGGCCCTCGCCCTGGCGCACGCCCAGAGTTACGCCGAGCTCGAGCAGCGGCGACGGCAGCAAGCGACGGCGTGGCAGGTCGAGCGCCTCGCCCTCGTCGAGACGCTCGCGGCCGAGGTCGCCCACGAAGTCCGCTACCCGATAAACTTCTTCCGTTCGATCTTCAACCGCGCGCCCGGAGCGGCGATATTGGACGCCGACGAGATCGACGTCGGAGGCGAAGAGGTCGATCGCCTCGAGCGGCTCGTCTCGGGGCTGAAGCGCCTGGTGGGCTACCGGATCGAGCGGCGCACGATCGACGTGGCCGATCTGTCCTCCCGTACCGAGCTCCTTCTCCGCGATACGCTCGGGGCCCGCACCTTGGATCTCGACGTGCCCGGGCACGCGGCGCTGCGGTGCGACCCCGATCAGATCCGACAGGTGCTAGTGAACCTCGTGTCCAACGCGCTCGAGGCAAGCGGGCCGGATGGACGCGTAGGGATCGCGTGGGACGAGTCCTCCCCGGGCGCAACGCTCGCCGTGTGGGACGACGGCCCCGGGTACGAAGGGGACGTGTCGCACCTGTTCGCGCCCTGGTTTACCACCAAGCCCCGCGGCACGGGGCTCGGCCTGGCCATTACTCAGCGCATCGTCCGCGCACACGGCTGGACGATCGACGCGGAGCGCGTCGGCGGGATCACCCGTTTCGTCATCAGCATCCCGAGCGCTGACGTCGTCACGGGCGCCGCGACCTCCGCCCCTGCCGCGAGGACCCGACCATGAAGCTGCTCATCGTCGACGACCAGCGGAGCGCGCGACTCGTCCTACGCAAGATGCTCTCGGTCATCGACGACGTCGAGCTGTTGGAGGCTTCCAGCGTCGATGACGCTCTCGCGACCATAGGGCGCGCATCGCCAGACCTGCTCCTGCTCGATATCCGGCTCTCTTCCGACCCGCGCGACCGCGGGGGCCTCGATCTCCTCCGCCGCCTGCGGGCCTCGGGCAACGCGGTCCCTGCCGTCATGGTGACGACGCTCACGGAGATCTCGGAGATCCGTGAGGCGATGCGCTCGGGCGCTCAGGACTACGTGCTCAAGGACGAGCTGTCGCCCGAGATGCTGCTCCCGGTCGTCGATGGTTTCCGCGAGCGATTTGCGCTCCAAGGCGAGGTGACGCGACTTCGCGAGCGGGTGGACGCCGGATGGGGAGTCTCCGCCATCATCGGTTCGTCGGCGGCGATGGACACCGTGAGGCGGCTGGTCCTGCGCGTAGCCAACGCGGACGCGACGGTGCTCATCCGAGGCGAGACCGGCACGGGCAAGGAGCTCGTGGCGCGGGCGCTGCACGAGATGAGCGCCCGGCGCAGCGAGCCCTTCGTCGCCATCAACTGCTCTGCCCTGCCTGGAGCGCTCATCGAGTCGCTCATCTTCGGCCACGAGCGCGGCGCCTTCACGGGCGCCCATCGGCGGACGCGCGGCCAACTCGAGCTGGCGGAGAGAGGCACGCTCCTGCTCGACGAGATCGCCGAGATGCCGGGTGACCTACAGGCCAAGCTCCTGCGCGTCCTCGAAGACCGATCCTTCCGGCCGCTCGGGGCCGAGACGGACGTTCCCCTCCGCGCGCGCATCCTCGCAGCCACCCACGTGGACCTCGAGAAGCGCATCGCGGACGGGCGCTTCCGAGAGGATCTTTTCTATCGCCTGAACGTCGTGAGCGTCCGCATGCCTTCGCTCGCCGAGCGCACTCAGGACGTCCCGGAGCTCGTGCAGTCGTTCCTCACCAGCTTGTCACGCAAGCTCCGGTTCAGTGAGGCGGCGATGGCATGGCTCACGCGCCGGCGGTGGCCCGGCAACATCCGCGAACTGCGCAACGTCATCGAGCGGGTGGCGTTGCTGGCGGAGGAGGACTGGGTCGACGCCGCCACGCTCGAGGCCCTCGCCGACATGAGGATGCTCGATGGAGCGGGCGGCGAGATCGATCGGCTGGCGCGCATGCTTCTCGCGCTGCCCGAGCCGGTTGGGTCCAAGTTCGACCTGATGGAAAGCGCCATCCTGCGCCAGGCCATGTCAGTCTGCGGCGGCAACAAGAGCGCCGCCGCAAGGCTCGTCGGAGTCGACCGGCGCGTGATCGAGCGGCGCCTGGAACGCCTGAGCGGCGAAGCCCCCGAGGACGGCGATCTGGTCGGTAGCGACCGGGACCGTTGACCGCCCCCCGTCCGAAGCCCGGTCGCCAGCACCGGCACCTGGCCGAATTCGGCCACCCACCTGGTCAACTTCGGCCACCTACATTGTAAGCGCGTTCGGCGATCACACACGATCTCCCGCGATTTCACGGACGGGCGATGCGCACGGCTCCTGCAAAGGAGCCCCTCCCGACGGCGGAGATGCCTTCCGCCCAAGCGAGGTAGAAACACCATGACCACCCCAATCGAGACTGACCCGCATACCCAGATCCGAGCCCTCTACACCTTGCTCATCGAGAAGGAGGAGTGCTTCCACGAGTTCAAGCGCGCTCTTTCGCTCTACGACGCGAGCGACGGCGGCGGCGACCAAGAGTCACCCGAAGCGGCCGCACTCCGCGCGAGCCTAAACGAGAAGATCCAGTCGTGGGTCCACGTGCCGTTCAGCGGCATCAGCGCACAGCAGATGCTCCAGTGCCGGGCGATCTTCGTCGACGAGCGCTTCAACGTGTCGCTCTCGCCGTGGAAAGAGTCGAACTCGTACTGAGATGAGCCTGTTCGATCTCATCGACGAGCTCTACGAAGAGTTCGCGACGGGGCTGGGAAACGAGCTCGCGGAGCACGCGCGCGATCTTCCGCGTGCTCTGCGGCTCGCACCAGTGGCCGGCATTCCGTGGAGCCGTGTCTTCTCGCACGAGGTCACGCTCGGAGCGCCGGCGCTCTTCGCCGAGGCGATGCCCTCCGCGTCGCGCGCGATCGTTCGTGTCGCCGTGAAGGCTCACATGCTCGCCGTCATCCACGCTTTCGGTACGGACCGAGTCGAGGACGGACAGGTATTGCCAACGGTCGGCTTGCTCGGTGTCCTTCACGAGGCGCGCCTCGAGCGCGACCGGGCCATCCGCAGCCTGGGTGTGGCCGGTCGGGACGTCGACGCCTCGCGCGCAGACCGAGAGATGATCGAGGCGATCTCGGCCGAGCGGGCGCTGCTCACGGGCGCGTGGCCCGCCGATTTGCGCACGTACGAACGCGTCTCGCTCGCCAAGCAATCGGCGGGGTTCGTGGCCAGCGCCGCGCTGGCGAGGGCCGCGGGATGGAATCCGCGCCAGCGCAGAAGCGTCAGTCGGACGCTCGAGTCAGTGGCGCTGGCTCTTCAGATGCATGACGACGTCGTCGACTGGGAGGACGACGAGTCGCGAGGGGGTTCGTGGGTCGTCGCTCTGGTGAGAGGGTCAGCCGCAGTCCCGTGGGCGGGCGGGCTCAAGGGCCGGGGGGCCTCTCTCCGGAGCGACGTTCTACGGTCGGGCACCCAGCGGCGCCTGCTCGATCGCGCGCGGCAGCACATGCGCGCGACCCGGCTGCGGGCGCTGGCCCTCGGGGCCCATGGTCTCGCCGCATGGGCGAGGGGGCGGGAGGAGCGTCTCGCGCAGCTCGTCGCGGCCGAATCGGCCAGCGCAGGCTACGCGGGGCGCGTTCACGCCCTTTCGGCCTGGGCCGCGGAGGTGCTTGCGTGAACGAGGAGCAGCGCCGTTACGACTTCCCGTACGCGCCGGTGCCAAGGGCTCCGGGCGACGATGACGGTGAGGGGTGCGACCTTATCGTCGCGACGGCCCGTGCCGTCGATCGCGATGCCGTCGCCCGTGCCCTCGAGCCCACCTGCGGTACGGAAAGCACGCAGACGCTCCTGGCGCATGCCCCGCTCTTCTGGACGCGGGTGAAGACGTTGCTCCCGCGCCGACGGGGGGAGATCGCCGCGGCCCTTGTGCGCGCCGGCGTCCCCGTCCGCTACGTCGCTTCGGCGCGCCGCCACAGCCTGTCGCTACCGCCACCGCTCGACTCGGCAGGCGTCGGACCGTTTCGTCCGACGACGTGGAAGGCGTCCGCGAAGCGTCCGCTGCCCGCCGATCCCGAGTCGGAAGGTCGATGGTTTCTGCGCGTGGCGGGCGGAGGCGCCGGGGTGGATCGGGTTCGCTGCGGCACGGGGGCCGGCACCCGACTTGCGGTCATCGACGACGATGCCGCCGACTTCGATCTTCTGGAGCTCGACGCGACAGTCCCGATCGGTGTCGCGAAGCCCACGTGCGCCAGCGGCCACGGCGCGTTGCTCGTCGGGTGGTCCGTTGGCGCTCGAACCTACGAGGGGCCACGTTTCGCTGGGGTGGCGCCCGACGCTTCGGTGCGCGCGTACCTTTTGCCCAGGGAAGACGACGTCTTTTCGCTGCCGCTCGCCATCGCCCGTGCGGCCATCGAAGGTGCCGACGTCATCCTCTGCGCGACGTACGTCGAGGGCACGACGAGTCCTATGCTCGACGATGCTCTCGGCGCCGCGAGCCGTCACGGCAGGAGCGGACGGGGGAGTGTCGTGGTCCTGCCGACGGGCCGGGAGACGTCGAGCGCCGCCGACTCGGTGCACGCGAGTCTGTCCTTGGCACTCGGAGATCCCGCGAGCGACCCGCGCGTCGTCTGCATCGTCCCGGGTGGACGGGACGGAGGATGGTTTCTCTGGCGCGAGCAGCGAGGACGCCTCCGTCCCTTCGCCAACCGCGGACCAGCCGTGCGCTGGCTCGCACCTGGCGACGACATGGCCTATCCGTTCCTCGCGCGCGAGCGCCTGTGTCACGCCGAGTCGAGCGGCGCGGCCGCCATCGCCGCCGGCGTCCTTCTCCTCGTGCTCGCGAAGAATCCGTCGCTGCGTCTCCACGAGCTCTGCGCGCTCGTCACCCGCTGTGCCGGGCCGCCCGTTCCACTGTCGCGGACTGCCGTCGACATGCTCGCCGACCCGGCCGACGTCCTGCCGCTCGCGAGAGATCGCGACGGCCACGACGCCAAACATGGATACGGACGACTCGATGCAGCCCGTACGTGCGCAGCAGCTGGCGATCCAGTCGCCCTCGAGCTCGTGTCGATGGGCGAAGACGCTGCGGCGATCGCCTGGTGCGACGCCCGTCGCTCCGACACCCGTGTCCGCAAGGCGTACACCCGGAAGCTTGCTCGCTGGGCCGTTCGCGCGCTCCTCGCCGACTCGACGGCCGAGCATGACCTTCGGGTAGTGCTTCGACATCTGCGCCTCGTTGCGATGCAACCCCGCCGCGCGGCCGCTCACGCTCCCGGTGCCATCGCGCGGCACGTCGCTCTGCTGCTTCGGACCCTGGCGCGTGACGGCGGCAGCCCACGGCCGTCGCGGACAGTCCGCGGCGAACTCGAAGGCCTGGAGCGAGTCGCCCGCGCTGCCACGAACTCCGCACCGGCCACGGGGACAGGCCTCGAGAACGCCGTAGTCGACGTATTCGTCCCCACCTATCGGGCCGAGCGCGCGTCCACCGCCCATATAGAGGCCGTCCGATGAATCAGCGGGCGGCCGCCCCGGGCGACAAGATCACACGATCCCCGGCTACGGCGGCCTGAAGGCGCTCGTCGATCTGCACGCGGCCGGCAAAGACATTCCCTTCATTCTCGTGTCGGGAACCATCGGTGAAGCCATCGCAGTAAAGGCCCTGAAGGCCGGCGCGCAGGACTACGTCCTCAAGGGGGACCTGACAAGGCTGCCTGCCGCGATCGAAAAGCCATTCGAACCGGCGGAGCTGCTCGCGGTCATTGCCCGTCTTACCGGATTATGACCGATGGTTCTCGAACGTGCCGAACGATCTCATCAAGGATTGGCGAGCATCGGAGCGACTTGAATGTGAACCGCCGTCTTCGCGGTCGCCCCCGACGTGTCGGCGACCGTCACGACGACGTCGAGCGGCTTTCCCAGAAACTGCTTGTAGTCGACTCCAAGGTTGTCGAGCTGGTAGCGAAGGCCGTAGAGCTTGCAGTAGTCCCCTTCGTCGGGGGCGTACGTGAAGACGAAGGTGCTAGGCGGGATGGTCGCCCCCGTCTCCGGCTGAACGCCTTCGATTCGGGTGGTCGTCAACCGCTGTTTCAGGTTCTTCATGCGCGTCGCAATCCAGATGTGGTGACCCCCTTGCGGGCCGGCTTCGGCCTGCAAGGTCTGCCCCGGCGAGAGTGGCAAGTAGTTCGTCTGCCCGGTACCGATCTGGAGGACGGGCGCGCCGCCGTTGCGGTGTTTGCAACGATCGGGCGCATTGTTCGGCCAATCGGGCGCGTACGGCTCGAGGCCGTCGGGCCGGACGATCTCGGAGCGGCACGCTCCCATGATGCACGTCATTGGTGCGGTGCACGTAGGTCCGCTGAGCGGGCCGGGCATCTTGCTCCCGCTCGGACGCGGCGGGTACACGACGCAAGGCAACTCGAGCGGGATACGGAGGAGCTGCGCGCGACCGGGAACGAAGTGCGTCGACGCGAGACGCGTGAGCAAGGGCGCGGATCCGGCTGCGCCGATGGCTTCGACGGCCACGTCGACCTCGGCGGCGGCGTCCCCCCCCGGGGCAGACAGCATCCTCTCCCAGGGCTGAGGGAAGCCCACGCGCGATCCTTTGGGAGGCGAGTTCGTCTCGTCCACCACTACCGCGCCGGCAACCCGGACCACGACGTGGAGCGCCGACACCATTCCCCCCATCGGGTCACTCTGCACCCCGATCGCGAGCTGGCTGGCGAGACCCCGGCAGGGCGACGCCACCTCGTACGCAAAGAGGAGGAGGAGGGTGCGAGAGGGCGTCAACCATATCGACGTCTCTCGCATCGGTCGCGACTACTCTAGCCGAGGCGTCCGTGATGGCCCCCCGGGCCGCCCGCGCCGTTACCGTCCGAACGGCAACTTCGGCCAAGGGGGGCGGCGCTATCCACTAGACGCCCTTGCGCGTAGAGTGGCTCGATATGCGTCACCTCGCTGTCCTGGCGGTGCTGCTCGGGGTTACGCCGGTTGCCTGCGGCTCCTCAGGACCGGCCGATGCCGACCCGTCCGGCGTCGGGACGAGCCAGAGCGACATCATCGGAGGCTCGCTGGATGCGATGGATCGCTCGGTTCTCGAGCTCTTCTATGCGACATCATACCCGCTGTCCGCGTGCGACGGAAATTCGACCTGCCTCCAGGGCTGTTTCGATTCGACGAGCGGACAGGCCTGCACCAGTGGGGCGAACTGTATCTGCGGCTCCGGGGCGACATGCACCGGTGAGCTCATCGGCCCGCACACCGTCGTCACCGCGGGCCACTGCACCGACCTCACGGCCGGTGGCGAGGTCAGCGGCCCCGGACGCCCCGCGCTGACGATCTGCTCGTCCTCCGCGGACGTGATGGCGATCGTGGAGGGAAACACGACGAGCGACGGGTGCAACCTGGCCATCTTCGTCCTTTTCAACAATGCCTGCACGACGAACGACACGATGAACACCTGCGAGTCAGGACTCATCAATGCGGGGAATTACATCTCCGCCGACAGCGCGACGAATCCAGGTTACGAGGGGTCCGTCAACCCGCCTTACACCGCGACCAACAACAACAACGACATCGGCCTCCTCCATCTGGCCTCTTCGACACTGAAGAATGGCCAGGCCGAGCCCGGCATCCTGACTTTCAATCGCGCAGACCTAGGCGCAGCCTGCACCGATCTAGGCAATCTCAAGTTCGTGGGATATGGCATCACCGACCCCGCGCAGGGGATGAACGCGATCTCGGGCGTGAAGTACGACGTCACCCACGACGTGAGAGTGAAGGACACGTGGCACGATGAGGAGGATGGGGCGCAAGCAAGCCCGCTATCCACGTGCGGCGCCGGCTCCGGCCAAGAGCCGACGTGCAGCGGCGACTCGGGGGGACCTTCTTTCAACAGCGCCGGCGTCATCATCGGCGTCACGTCACTCGGCGACACGGGATGCAGCGAGTACGGGCAGGATACTCGCATCGACGCGTACGCCTCCTGGATCGACGGCAAGATGGCGAGCTGGGGCGATCCGAAGAACGGCCCATCCACGCCGGCCGACGCGTCCGCGGATGCGAAATCCTGTTGTGGTGTCACGCCGGGCTCGGACGCCGGCAACAGATCCGGTGTGGACTCGAGCATGCCCGGCGCGGGCGGCGGGACAGCTGAAGATGCCGAGACCGGGCGCGATTCGCCGGGCACGGACGATGCGAACGCCTCGGCGGGCGCGGGCGGCTCCGGCGGAAAGAACGGCGGGGGCGGCGGATGCGGGGTTGCCGCGATGGGCTCCCTCAACACGGAACGCGATACGACGATCATGTCTCTGATGTTCGTCGCATCGTTGCTGGCTCGCAGACAGCGAAGAGCGCCGAACCGCCGAGGTCTCGAAGAGGTGGCTTGAGTCACGGATGGGCTTGCTCGTATGCTCCACGCTGCCCAAGTGCGAGCCCCCATGCGATTCTCACGCGCTCTCCCTTTCGTCCTCGTCGTCAGTGCATCGGTCTCTGTCATCGGCGCGTGCGGCGGAGCCACTCCTCCTCAGGCGGTGTCGGCGCCGATCGCCAAAGGTCCCGCGCCCGCCACCTGCGCCCGCTTGGGCGACCCCTCACGAGGCCCCAAGCCATTGCTGCTTCCGAGGGCGGGCTCCACCGTTGCGCTCGCGGACGTCGGAGGCAAGACGTTCGCTTACGTCGCCGACGAGGACGACCAGGGTGTGCACGTGGTCGATGTCGACGCCAAAACGGACCTGGGATCGACGCCCGTCGGAGGCCGTCCCGCGCAGCTGATGTTTCTGCCAGACGGACGGCTCGTGGTCGCGTTGCGCGATCACGCACAGATCGCCGTGCTCGAGCCGCAGGCCGATCCTGCCAAGGGCCTGGACGCCCGCTGCGTCGTCGCGACCGACGCCGAGCCGTACGGGCTTGCTCTATCTCCCGACGACGGGCAGCTCCTCGTGACGTCCGCCTGGGGGCGCTCGCTCGCGAGTTACGACGTGAAGAACCCCGCCATTAGGCAGACCTGGGACATCGCGTTGCCGCGAGAGCCACGCTCCGTCGTCATCTCGGACGATGGGGCGAAGGCGTTCGTGGCGCAGGCCGTCGGGGGCCAGGTGAGCATCGTCGATCTGACGATGCAGCGCGTCGTACCGACCGAGACCCACCCGACGGAGGACAACATCAAGGCGGCCGCGAAGGCCGGAACGCTCGGAGCCTCCGAGGCGACGTTTCGATTCACGACGTTCGCGGGCAAGGGCACGAGCTGCCAGGGCTTCGCGCTCGCCAAGACGGCGGATCCGAGCGGTCGCGTCTTGTTGCCCCAGGCGCTGGTCGACCCCGGCGATCCGAACGAGAGCACTCCTGGGTACGGCAATCCGCGCAACGATCAGACTGAGGTCGCCGACGTGGCCGTCCTCGACGAATCGCGCGGCGACCTGCTGATGGCCTCCCTGCAGGTCCCGCAATCCCGCCTCATGCGCTCGATGCGCAACGACTCGACGCACAATCACGAGGAGTGCCTGCTTCCAAGGTCGGCTGCCTATGACCCGAAGAGCAAGAGCCTTCTCGTCGGCTGCTACGGCATCGACAACGTCATTGCCTACGACGCACTCGCCGCAAGCCCCGTACGAGCGGTCAAGCGCAAATGGGACGTGGCGGCTGGCCCGAGCGGCATCGCGGTAGACCCCCGGGGCAGCCGCGCGATCGTGTGGTCGCAGTTCGAGCGAGTCGTCGATGTCCTGCCGACGGGAGGGCCCGATCTGGTCGACGACACGGGCCCGGACAGGTCACCCTCGGTACGCATAGCTCTGAAGGAGCCGGCGCATCCGTTGCCGACGTCCATCGCCCTCGGCCGCGTTCTCTTCCACATGGTGGGCGACGAGCGGATCTCTCACGACGGCCGCGCGTGCGCAAGCTGCCACCCCGATGGGCGCGACGACGCTCTGACGTGGGCGACCCCCAACGGGCCCAGGCGCAGCATCATGCTCGCCGGGAGGGTTGGCGACACGGCTCCCTTCTCGTGGAGCGGATCCGAGCGCACCCTCCAGGAGCACATGAACATCACGTTCACCCGTCTAGCGGGCAACGGAGGCCTGCGGAGCATGGAGCTCGACGCGCTCGCCGAGTACGTGCAAACCCTGGCGATTCCCCCCGTCGTGCCCAGCGCCACGATGAAGGACCGGGTGGCGCGGGGCGACGCGATCTTCCATTCGCCGGCTGCGGGTTGTTCCAGTTGCCACGCGGGGCCCTCCGCGACCGACAACCTGCACCACGACGTCCAGAGCAAGACACGCTCGGACAAGAGCGGGACGTTCAACACGCCATCCCTCAAGTCCGTGGGCGGTGGTGGTCCGTACTTCCACGATGGACGCTACAAGACACTCCGGGAGCTGCTCACCGACGCCGACCGCAAGATGGGCCACACGGCCCAGATGTCGAGCGAGGATCTGGAGAGCCTGGAAGCCTATCTGAGGTCGCTATGAGAACGCTGTCTCGCTCGGGGTCGCTCGGCTTGGCCCTTGGACTCTCCGCGGTCGCCGTGTCCGGCGGAGTGGCGTCGGCCGACGTGGTTCCGGTCGATAAGTTGGCTGTCGTCTCGTCTCCGCTGACGGTGGCCCCGATTCCTCCGCCTGCCGACTTTCCGTCGACCATCCCGGCGACCGAGCACGTCGACGGGATTTTTGCCTCCCTTACCCCGGCGGCGAATCGAAAGGCGACCGAGGCCGACGGGTATCGACTGATCGGCGTATTCACGAGCGACGCGCAGGCGCACGCCTACAGCCTGGACGGCACGATGGCGTCTTTGAAGCGCGAGGGTCCGACCAGCACATGCCTCTCCACGGGGGGTGCGCTGCAACCCAGCATGCGCTTGCTGCTTCGCACCGAGCCTCCCAAGCCTTCCCCACAGCAACTCGCGCTCCTCAAGAAGGCGAACCGCGCTCCGCCGCCCCCCCCGCCCAAGAAGCCGGCTGCCGCGACGGCGCCGAAGGACACCATCCAACGTCTGCGGCTCGAGCGACTGACCCGAGACGCGGACGCCGTCACCGTCGAGTCGATCGATGCGCTCATCGACCTCCAGACGCTCGGCACACGCCTCATCTCGAAGACGAGCGCGAAGCTGCCACGCGTCGTCACCGGGCCAAACTCGCTGGGGGTCTTCGCAGCGCGCGACGAGAAGGGCCAAACGCAGTTTCTGGTAACTAGCCCCGAGCTGCCGACACCGGCCACCGAGTCGGATCGTCCGGCCCAGGTGGAGGCGCTCTCGTCCGTAGCAAACACTCTAATCACGCAGACTTCGTCGAACACGACGATCTCGAGTGGTTGCGGGCGGGTGAGGTTTGCTCTCTCGACGAAGCCCGGTGCCGGAGAGATGGCGACCGTCCTGGCCACGGCGTTCCTTCCGCCTTCGACCGATCCCGAAGACGGCCCTGCGACGAACGACTCGGACGGCGACGGCCAGCCGGACGAAGAGGGCTTCATCTCCCAGCAAGCCGTCCGGCGCGGCATGCGAAAGCAGCGCTCACGACCCGTCGCAGTCAACGTAAGCCTGAGCCAGCTTGCCACCGAGACGTCCCCCCTCCTCAGCGTGACGTTCGGCTGGGCGGGGAAGGATCAAAAGCTCTCCTTCTAGGAGCCCCTGAGCGTCACCTCGCCGGCGCCGTCTACCGGAGGTCGGCGCCCAGTGGCAGCGCGGTTCGTCGGCCTCGCGGCGCCATTCGTCGGAATGGGCGACGACAGGGGATGAAGCGGTGCCCGATGTTTGTCATAAACATCGAGCCGGCTTCGTCGGTCCCTCGCTTGGCGGAAAGGAAGACAGATGCTCCAGGCCCGATTCGTGGTCGTTCGAGAGGCGACCGAGGTGGTTCTCCGTCATCTGGAGCGCCTGCCCCCGTCCGAGAAGACAGCGCAGCTGCGTGGGCACCTTCAGGATTGTTTGCAAGAAGTCGAACGGTGGAGCGCATCACCGCCGACCGACGGGCAGGGAGAGACGCTCATGAAGCGTGTCCTCGGCCTTCACGTCGAGGTGACCAAACTCGAGCATCAGGCTCTCATCGCCATCGTGAGGGAATCCAGGGCCGCCGAGTGACGGGGCCCCCCTCCCTCGCCGTCAACGCCCGCTGTGCTCGCAACGAATTGAACGGTACCCTGCGGGCGACGTGGCGGTTCCCTCCTCGCCCGACGCCAGTGAAGGCAATCCCGCGGAGCGGTTCCGGCGGCTGCGCGAGCTGGGCTCGTGCCCGACCCCTACGTGGGCCGCCCTCGAAGCCCTCCCCGACGGACGCACGCGAATCGTCGTCCTCGAACAGGCGTCCCGCGGGGAGGACGTCGACGACGGCGAAATCGCCGACTGGGTGCGCGATTCCCAGCGGCTAGCGACGCTGGAGCACCCGAGCCTGGCGCGGGTTCGCGACGTCATCGTCCGAAAAGACGATGTGGTCGTCGTCAGCGACTTCACCGATGGCGTTCGCTGGGCCGAGCTCGCATCGGGCCCCCAGCCGGTATCCCTCGAGATCGCCCTTCGCATCTTCGTCGACGCGCTGTCCGGACTGAGCGCGATCCACAATGTGCGCGACGCCAAACGCGAACCTCTCAAGCTCGTTCACGGCGGTCTGACGGCCGCGTGCATCGTGGTCGGGTTGGACGGGGTCTCGCGCGTCATCGCCGCATCTCGACTGCGGTCGGCCGCGCGTCCACTGACCACGGGAAGCGAGTACCTCGCGCCGGAAGTGCTCCTGGCGGACGACGCAGCCGACGCCCGGGCCGACGTCTACAGCATCGGCGTCATGCTGGGCGAGGCGCTGAGCGGCCGGCCGCTCTTCCCCAACACGCAGCCCTCCGCGATCCTCACGACCCTGCTGAGCGGGCGCGTGCCCCGGCCCGAAGCGCCAAAGGCCTCGCCGTGGGCGGCGCCGCTCGTGGACGTGGTCTCACGCGCTCTCGCGGTCGATCCCGAGAAAAGATTCGCCTCGGCATCCGCGATGGCGGCCGAGTTGAGACGCATCGCGGGCGTGAAGCTGGTCCCCTCGCTGCGGGTCGCGGCGCTCGTGCGCGCGGGGTTCGGCGAGGGGATCCGGTCCCGACGAGACGAACTCGAACGCGGCGAGACTCCGCCCCCCAAGCCACCCCGGGCGCCGGCCCGCGAGCAGCCGAAAGAGACTCCCGTCGACCTCGAGGGCCCCTCGTCGTCCGGGCCCACTCCCGTGCCGCCTCCCCTCACGACGACGCGGCCTCCGCCGCCGTCGGTCGACGTCGTCAGCGCGTTCGAGAGCGTGCCGGTCGTCATGTCGAGCGAACCGCCCACCCAGCCGCGGACGCGGACAGTCGAAGGAGCAACCGAAGCGCCGCGGCTCCCGGAGGCGGTGGCCGTTCCGGCGGCACCCCTCGTACCCCGCGAGCTGCTTGCCACGACGGATGCTCCGGTTGTCCAGACGACCCCGACCCCGGACACACCGCTTACCCCTCCCGCGATCGAGCCTTCGATCGATCCAGCACCCGCCGATCCCGCAAGCGGAGGGCCGCGCGTCGTTCCGCGCCGGAGCCGAGCGCTCGTCTACGGCGTCATCGCGGGACCGGTCGTCCTCGCGCTCGCGGGTTTGCTCGCGTGGCTTGGCATGAGGGGGGCCGCCGCCCCGAGCGGGGCAGCCGCGGCGGACTCCGTCGTCGTGCCGCCGCCCGTCGCACCCATCTCCAGCGAAGTCCCGAAGAATATACCGTTGCCCGAAACGACCCTTCAGGCTCCCGCCGAGCCAAGCGCGTCGGCCAGTGCGACGCCGACACAGGCAACGAGTTCTTCGGCGCCGGCCGCGAGCCTCCCGACTCCGCCGCCCGCGCCTCCCGCAAAGCCCCGCACGATAATCAAGTACGATCCGCAGGGCATCTGACATGCGTCTCAGGGTCTTTTGTTCGATCGCTTCGATCGCGACGCTCTGCCTCGCGCACGCCATGCCAGCACATGCCGACGGAGTCGTCCCATCGGAGGCTACGCCCGCGCAGAAGGAGCAGGCCCAGGCTCGTTTCGCCCGCGGCAAGGAGCTCTTCGCGAAGAGGAGCTTCGAGGAGTCGCGCGCGGAGTTCAGCGCGTCGCACGACATCGTGGCGAGCCCCAACACCCGTCTGCAGATAGGCCGATGTCTGCGAGCAATGGGGAAGTTCGTCGCCGCCTACGCCGAGTTCGGGCGCACGGCGTCGGAGGCGAAAGAGCTCGGCGCCAGCGACAACCGATACAAGCTCGCGAGCGACGCCGCGATGATCGAACGAGGAGAACTCGAGCCCCTCGTCGGCTTCGTGTCGCTGACCATCACCAACCCCTCGGACGGGACACGGGTGACCGTCGGGGGCGAGGAGATCGCCCGCCCGGCTTGGAGCGAGCCCGCACCTGCGGCCGCCGGCGTGACCGAGATCGTCGTCGAGACACCCGCGCACGCACCCGTGAAGAACTCGATCACCCTTGCGCAGGGGGCGAGGACCTCACTCACGATCGACGCCCAGGCCGGCGAGCTCCTGGCTCAGCCGACCGCTGCCGTTCCTCCGCCTCCCGCACCGTCAGTCCCAGCTGCTGCCCAGGCTCCTCCCCCCTCCCCTCCGGAACGACCGTCTCCGATGCGCACGTGGGCCTACGTCGCCGGAGGGATTGGCGCCGGCGGGCTGGTTGTCTTCGCCGTGTCGGGGCTTCTTGCTCGGTCGACTTACAACGACCTGGAGGCCAAGTGCGCCAGTGGTCCATGTCCGCCCGACAAGGACGGAGAGATCTCGTCGGGCAAGACCCAGCAGACGGCGGCCAACGTGGGGCTCGTCCTGGGCGTGCTGGGCGCGGGGGCCGGAGCGGCGCTGTTCGTGTTCTCGATGCCGAAGGGTAGCCCGACGCCCACGGTCACCGCCGTCGTCTCGCCGGGATGGATTGGGGTGCGCGGCAGCTTGTGAGGGGTACGATGGCGCTGGTGCGCTCGGTCCATTGGCTCGTGCTCGCGTCCCTGAGCGCGGCGTGCGGGCTCGACTTCGACCGGTTCGACCCCAAGGGAGACGCCGGCGTGGTCGGCTCCGACTCGCCGAGCGGCGTCGCGTCGGACGGCGCTGTGGACGACGCCGGAGACGGCACGGTGGACAGCTCGTCGGTCGGCACGCGTTCGGACGGCGCCGTGAAGCAGCCCGCGGAAGGCGGGGCGGTGGATGCCACCTCCGAAGCCGCGCCGGTCCCCGTTGAGGCGTCGGACCAGGACGCCATCGGCGGCGGCTGCACCACGTCGGTGAGCTGCCAGGGAATGACGGCGATCTGCAACCAGGCGACGCGTCAGTGCGTGCAGTGCCTCGCGAGCTCCGAGTGCCCAGTGCCGACGCCCTACTGCAACCCGCAGTCGTTCCAGTGCTCCGCGAGCTGCACGAGCGACGCCGAATGCTCCACCAAGCTGCCGTACTGTAGCCCGCAGAGCGCAGAGTGCGTCCAGTGCCGGGGGAACAGCGACTGCTCGGGTGGAACGCCCTACTGCAGCGTTCCGGACGGCGGCGCAGCAAGCTGCGTGCAATGCCTTATGAGCAGTCAGTGCCCGACGCGCAAGCCGACCTGCACGGACGGCAAATGCAATTAGACTAGGGCGCTGCGGCTGCGTCCACTGCCACCATGCAGATGTGCTCGGCGTTGCAGGTGCGGCCCATCGTGCAGTCGGCGCTCGTCACGCACTCGACGCAGGTGTTCGTCGTCGTGTCGCACTTGAGGACCACAGCGCCTCCGCCCGGTGCGCCTCCGCCGCCACCGCCGCAATTGGCGTTGGACAGGCACTCGACGCAGCGCATCGTCGTCGTGTTGCAGTACGGAGCCCCGCCGCCGCCGCCGACTCCCCCGCCCCCACCGCATTGCGCGTCCGACGTGCAGGTCGCCACGCACGTGCCCGTGGTCGTGTCGCACGTCGTGTTCGCGCCGGTGCAGTTGGCGTTGCCGGCACACTCGACGCACTGACCGGCCGTGGAACAGTACGGGGTCCGACCGCCGCACTGGGCGTCCGTGGTGCACGCGACGCACGTGTGCGTGGTGGTGTTGCAGGTCTCGGTGCCGCCGCAGTTCGGGCTCGCGAGGCACTGGACGCACTGCCCGGCGGTCGTGTCGCAGTAGCGCGTGGGCGCAGCGCACATCCCGTCGCCCGTACAGGGCGTGGGGGCTGCGGCCTCGGCTCCGCCCCCGCCGGACGAGGAGCTGGTGCCCGAGCCTCCGGACGAGCTGCTGGATCCGCCGCCATCCTCGCCGCTGTCTTCGCCGCCGGATGAACTACTTGGACCCACTCCGGAACTGCTCGACGCGGTGCCGGAGCTGCTCCCCGAGGAGAGCCCCGACGAGCTGCCCGTGCCCGACGAGCCGCCTCCATCTCCCGTGCTGCCGGTGGTGGCCGTACCTCCGCCACACCCGACTCCGACGGCCACTGCGATCCACACGGTACAGAGAGGCTTTAAGGGATTCATTGGATGCTTGGTGCCGCGGGGGTGACAGGACCAGGCAACAAAGAGGCTCGTGCGCTCGCACTCCGCCCCACGGACTCTCACCCCTTCGTGACGATCAGTCGCGCCGCCGCCCACCGAGGATGCGCAGAAGGAAGAGAAACATGTTGATGAAGTCGAGATAGAGCGTCAGCGCGCCGACGAGAGGAAGATTCGCGCTCGTACCGCTCTGCTGGAACATCACCTTCAGACGCTGGGTGTCGTACGCCGTGAGCCCCGCGAAGAGAAGGACGCCTCCACACGTGATGATCCATTCGAGCCCGCTATTGTGGAGGAACATGTTGACGATGGACGCTAGGACAATGCCGACTAGCGCGAAGAATCCGAAACGCCCGACGGCGCTGAGATCGCGCTTGGTCACCGTCCCGAAAAAGGACAGCGCGGCGAAGGTGCCCGCCGTGACGAAGAAGGTCCCCGCGACCGACGAGGCGGTGTAGACGAGAAAGAGCGTCGAGAACGTGACACCGGTCAGCGCGGCGTAGGCAAAGAACATGAGAGCCGCTATCGGTGTGCTCACTCTCGTCGCCATCGAGCTCAGAGCGAAGACGAGCCCGAGCTGACCGAAGAGAAGGGCGTAGAAGAGAATCGGGTGGCCGAGGAGCACCTCGAGGGCCGCCTGCGAATGCGCGATGCCGAGCGCGACGACTCCCGTCGTGGCAAGGCCGAGCGTCATCCATCGATAGGTGATCCACAGCGCGTCACTGACGCCGCTCTCGCTCGTGAGCGCGGCCGGCCGTTCCCTGGCGTAGTTCATGGGGTGCAAAGGTAACTCCGTTCGCAGCGGTGGGAAGGGGGCCTTCGACCTCGACCACGGAGCCCGGCGGCCGGAGACTCAGGTCGACCCGGGCGACAGCGCCAGCAACGTGTGCACGCCGCTGACGGTCGGCGGGGGGCGGATGCTTTCGGGAGAGACCATCGCGAACCGCGCGCGCAGCGCCGCATGGGCTCGCGACGCGCAGAACGCGAGCAGGTCTCCCCGCCTGGTCTCCATGGAAATGCCGCCCACGCTTCGCGCCTCAGAGCGGACGAGCGCCGCGGCGGTCCCCAGGTCGCCGCAAAGGAGCAAGCCCACGCGCCCCGCGGTGAGCTCCGCGCTACGGATCCACGCTCCGACCGAGGCGCGCCCACCGCGCTCGTCGAGCCTCCTCACGCCTTCCTCGATGTCCGCACGGTCCTCTCGGCTCAGCCGACGAGCGATGCGAGCGTGGAGCGCCCTGACCGGCGCAGTCGCCACCGTCTGATCCGGCATCGCAACCTGCACCGTCGCCAGTAGAAGGTTCGTGAGCTCTTCGCGCGCCGGGTAGTGAACGAGTATGCGGTACTCGGGCCGGTAGTAGGTCAGATGACGCCCCGCGAGGAAGGCGAGATCCTTGACGGAGAGGCCACGAAGCACGGAGGGGCCGAGGGCGGTCGTGGGTTGGTCGAGTTGAAGGGCGACGAGACCGCCAGCTTGCTGCTCCGAAGCGTAGAGGTCCGGGCAATCGACCGAGCAAAAGCGCGCCGCCCACTGGCAGCTCCTCGCGATGGTGGCGGTGCTCGTCTCGCTCAGGCGCTCCGCGAGGTCAAGCTTGGGCATCTTGCGACGTCGTCGCAGCTCGTCGATCCGGGCCGCCGCCGCGGCACGGGCGACCGCGGAAAACAGCGAGGCGAGGACATCGTCGGATCCGGGAGCGCGCAGCACTTGCCATGCGTCGTCGTCCAGCGAGGTCCGCACACGCATTGGCGTAAGAGACCGGAACTGCCCGATGAGGACCTGCTGATCCACTTCCGCCGCGCCGAGCTCGTCGAGCGCCAGAGCCGCGAGGAACGCGGAGTCGGTCCTCCCGTCGCGCCAGTGCATCGCGAAGAGGCGCGCGTATGCCGAAGCACGCGTCGGCTCGCGCGCGACCACCGCCTCGAGCTCGGCCACCGCGGTGTCCTGGTTTCCCCCGGCGTACTGATCCTCCGCCAGCTTCTCGCGCGCCTCCGCGTCGAGCTCACCACGCGAGGTCCGTAGACCGCTCATCGTCGCACGCGCTTCGGCGTGAGTCGGATCCTCCTCGAGCGCCGCCTCGAGCCACGAGGCCGCGCGGTCTTCGTCCTTCAGGTGATCGAGCGCGATTCGCGCCTGCACCACCCGCAGCGTCGCGCGCTCCGCCGGCGACGCAGCCAGATCGGCAAGCGTACCGACCACCTCTGCCGCGCTCGACCAGCGACCGAGGATCTCGTAGCCGCGCCGAAGTGCCTGAAGGACGCTTGCCCGGCTCCTGTCGATGGCCCTCGCGACTTCGAGGGCTTCGATGGCGGCCTCCGGGTCGTGGAGCTCGGCCTGGAGAATGCGGGCGATGGCGACGAGCTCGCGAACCTTGTGACGTGGCCCCTCGGTCGCGTGAAGTCGCTGGCGACGCAGCTCGAGGACGCGATCCCACTGGCCGGCCTCGGTCGCCTCCGCGAGGAGCTCGTCGAGCGAACGCGTGGGCGCCGGAGGCGAGACCGCGGGCGGCGGAGCGGGCGACTCGAACGACGGCGGCACAATCGACGGGGTCCCGCGGGCAAAGGTGAAGCTCTGCGCCACGACGTGGCTCTCGGGCATCGCGACCGCGCGCTCGTGCATCGCGGAAAGGAGCGCGTCGTCGGAGAGCGACGTGGCCGCGGCCGTCGGGGGCGGGAACGCGAGCCGCGTGAACGCGACGCGTTCGACCGGTGCCGAGAGCGGACGAATGCACGCCAGAACGAGGTGGCCTCGGTCGCGACCGCCGAGCGCGCGCACGGCTCCATCGAGGAGATCCGCGGCGAGCAGAGCGTCCGCGGGGTCGCCCTCGTGCATCAGCTCGGTCACGAACGACAGGCGCTTCGGGGCACGCGCAACCAGACCCTGGCTCAGAGCGGATAGCGGAAAGGTCACGCCGTTGCCGAAGACGAGCGCGTCGCGCCCGGCCAGACGGCCGCTCAGATGAACGAGCACCATGTCTCCCTCGGAGACGGCCGCGACGGCTCGCGCGATGTCGGCGGGAACGTCCTGCGAACCTCCGACGATGACGACGTTGAATCCGAACCTCGTCAGCCTGCCACGCAGCCACGCGAGCGCCATGCGTCGCGCTCCCGCGTCCCCCGTCTGAGGATCGGACGGCGCGACGAGGAGAGCTAATCGCATGGGCAACCTCACTCTAGACCGCCATGGGAGCCCTGCGACCCACCAGCACTCCAACGGAGTCGCTTTTTGTGGCGCTACGGAAAAATTTCGTCGTCGTTGAACGACGCTGGAGGGGGCCTCGGTGGTAGATCCCCCAGCATATGTTCCCCGGCGGAGCCCTCAACCTCGACGAGCTCGAGCAGCTCGCCCGCGAGCGCCTCTCGAAGATGGCCTATGACTACTACTCGAGCGGCGCGCGCGACGAACGGACGCTCCGCGAGAACGTCGCTGCCTGGGCGCGCATTCCGCTTCACCACCGGGTCCTCGTCGACGTCTCGTCGCGAGACCTTTCGACGACGGTGCTGGGCGCCCCCGTGTCGATGCCCATCCTCGTCGCACCGACCGCCTTCCACAGGTTGGCGTGCGAGGAGGGCGAACTCGCCACGGCACGCGCGGCAGCGCGCTCACGCACAGTAATGATCCTCTCGTCTCTCTCGAACACGGGCGTCGAGCAAGTCTGCGCGGTCTCCGAGGGCGCTCCCCTTTGGTTTCAGCTCTACGTCTATCGCGATCGCACGGCCACCGAGGCGCTCGTAGCGCGGGCCGAAGACGCGGGCGCGAGCGCGATAGTACTCACCGTGGATGCTCCTCTCTTCGGCCGGCGTGAGCGAGACGTACGGAACCGTTTTCATCTCCCCGACGGCCTCCGGGTGGAGAACATGACCGCGGCCGGACACGCGGACATGCCCGAGCGCGGCGCCGAGAGCGGATTGAACGCGTACATCGCCGAGAAGCTCGACCAGTCGCTGACCTGGAAGGACGTCGCGTGGCTCCGATCGGCCACGCGCTTGCCGGTCGTGGTCAAGGGCATCGCGCGCCCTGACGACGCCGTCCGCGCCATCGACCACGGTGCGAGCGCGATCGTGGTCAGCAACCACGGCGGCCGCCAGCTCGACGGCTCCCCTGCAACCGCGACGGTACTTGGGCCCATCGCGGACGCCGTACAAGGGCGGATCGAAGTGCTCGTCGACGGAGGAGTCCGGCGCGGTACGGACGTGCTGAGGGCCCTTTCCCTCGGCGCGCGCGCGGTCCTCGTCGGGCGCCCTATTCTTTGGGGACTCGCCATAGCCGGCGAGGCGGGCGCGCACGGAGTGCTCGAGGCGCTGCGCAACGAGCTCGATCAGGCCCTTGCACTGGCTGGCTGCGCGCGCATCTCGGACGCGACGCGCGACCTCGTGACCCCTTGAGATTCCTCTCGTAATGCCCAGCCCGCTCGCGCGCGTTCCACGTGACGATAAACTCACGTTGGGCCATCATCGCATACATGAGTGCACCCAACACATCCTCTGCCGTTGGTCGCTCCATCCGGGCAACGCGGGAGCACGCGGGACTGGCCGTCGCTCGCATCGCGCGGGCGAGCGGACTGACGGCACCTGAACTCGACGCCATCGAAGCGGGGCGCTTCCGGCCGAGCATTGCGGTGTTGGATCGGATTGCGGGAGCGCTCGGATCGAGACTCGTCGATCTCGTACGCCGCGGAGAGACGGGGCCGGGGCTCTCCGATCGTCCCGAGGGTTCTCCCGGACCGTCGCCCCGGCTCGGCCTGTCGCAGATCGCGCGCGCCATTGCAGAACTCCCGGTCAAGGGTGGCTCGAAGATCGACGCCGCCGAGTCGGCGACGATCCTCTACGCGATGAATGTCTGCGACGGCAACCAGAGCGCGGCGGCGCGAATGCTCTCGATGGAGCGCAAGGCTTTCGTACGAAGGCTGCGCCGGGCGACGCGCCGAACTGGCAAGTGAGTCGCCGGTTCAGACGGGGTCGCGTCTCTTCAGGGCAATGAGAAGAACGCCGAGCATCGCGAAGGTCATCCCGAAGAGGGCGGCCGATGGGAGCCACATCGTGCTCCACTCGGTGAAGCCCCAGGCCCCGTTGAGGGTGTCGCTCGCCACCTGAGCGATGGCGCACTGGAAATGCCCGGCCTGGAGGAAGTCGGGGGCGCTGGTCAGGTCTGGTTTGTGAAGGTCGATGTTCCAGGCGCTGGTGCCCGCGATAGCCAGCCTCTCGCTGGCGATGGCGCCCTCGAACCCCCACCGCGAGGGCATCGCGTACATCAGCGGCTTCAGGTTGGGGTTGGTCGTCATCGGCACCATCAGGCCGCCAAGGACCACTTGGGGTATGAGCGCGATCGGCGTCAATGCCATCGCCGCCTCGGCGGACGAGACCAGCGTAGAGACGAGGAGGCCGAGCGCAGTCGCATTCATCGCCAGCGCGACGAGGTTGCCGAACTCGGTCGCGAAGGCCGCGGCCCCGCCGTTGAACCCGAGCGCAAGAAATACGATGGCGAGGAGCATTCCGCACTGGACGAGGCAGAAGAAGCTGAGGAGCACGTACTTGGAAAGCAGGTAATTGAGCAGCCGCAGATTGACCATGCGCTCTCGCATGTAGATGGCCCGCTCGGTGACGATCTCGCGTGCCGCGTTGCTCGTGCCGAACCAGACGCAGCTGACGACGACGAAGAACATCGCCGCCGTGTGATCCGTCGTCGCCTGCATCGAGTTGAGCAAGTTCGTCGTCGTGCTCGCGCTCATGCTGTTCTTCGTCGACAGCTCCTGAAGGGCCCCGAGGCACCAGTACGGCACCCCGGCCGTTTGACTGCCGAAGACGAGCCACAGGAGAACGCCGATGATCGGGGCCTGGAGGAACATGATCGCGGCCCCCGCGCGATCCCGGAGCTTCACCTTCCAATACCGCGACAGAAGAAGTGCGAACTGGCGGACGAGGGGGACATCCGCATGGTGGGGAACGCCGCGCGCGCCCGGCGCGGTGCCAATCGCGCGACGACCGGAGTACATGCTCTGGAATACCGGGTTCTCGTTGCGGAAGAACTCGGCCCGCCAGCCTCTCGCGGCTTCCGCGCGAGCCAGCATGCGCGTCGCCTGCGGATTCGCACGACGCATCTCGTCGAGCACGAGGCGCTCGCGCACATTGAGCATGTCGAACATGTCGCGCGGGTTGTCGACGCGCTTGTGAGGCTGCGCTCCTCGCCCCGCGACCGACCCGAAGAACGCATACGCGGGCTCTCCGGTGGGCCCGAAGTACGTCGGAATACCCCCGTAGCCCATGATAAAACACATATTGAACTTCTCGAATTCATCCTTCGCGGGCTGGTGAATGGTCACCACGATCGTCTTGCCGGTCTTCTTCGTGAGCTCGGACAGCAGGTTGACGAGCGCCGTCGTGTCGTCCGCTGCAAGACCGCTCGTCGGCTCGTCGAGAAAGAGAATCACCGGATCGGTCACGAGCTCCAGGGCGATGTTCACTCGCTTCCTCTGCCCTCCCGAGAGGACCTTCTTCTCCGGCTTGCCGATCTGCAGATTGCGGACGCCCTCGAGTCCGAGGTCGCGGAGAGTCTCGTCGACGCGACGATCGATCTCCTCTTCGCCGTAGTCCGGCGGAAGGCGGAATCGCGCGGAGTACTTGACCGCCTCGAAGACCGTGAGCTCCGGATGCACGATGTCGTCCTGCGGCACGTAGCCGATACTCCCGCGGAGCGCGTCGTAGATGATGTAGAGGTCCTCGCCGTTGATTCGCACCTGCCCGCTCGAAGGCGGCAGATACCCGTTGAGCGCGAGGAGCAGCGTCGTCTTGCCCGCTCCTGACGGGCCCATGAGCGCGATCATGTCGCCCGGCAGCGCCTTGAACGAGACGTGGTCGAGCAAGACCTTCATCTGAGTCTTGTCGTCCCTGTCCGGCACCTCGAGGTAGAGGTCCCAGCCTTCGATCTCGTAGAGCGGCTTGCCCGCCCAGTCGGCCTGATCCTCGACGACGACGTTGACCCGGCGGTCGCCGACGTGGATGACGAGCGGCATCGGGCCTATGAAGACCTTCTCGCCTGTCGTGATGGGGACGCGCTGTCCGGCCGCGAGACGCTGGCCCCGCACGTACGTGCCGTTGGCGCTGCCGCGGTCCTCCAGAAAGAGCCCATCGTCGACCTTGACGATCTGCGCGTGCTTCGAGCTCACTTGCGGATGGTTGACGACGATCTGATTGTCCGGCGTGCGGCCGACGGAGATAACGCTGGACTGAAGCTGATCGAGATCGAGCTCGCCGATGACCGTGCGGTGCTTGCGTGGCCCGTCCGCTGGGGGCGGGGCGGCCAGCGCGGGGGATTGGGCGAGATGAGCGAGAAGACTGACAGGTACGGGGACAGGGCCGAACGCGATGACGCCGTTGGGGTCGACAGGCGCCGGTTGGTTCGCCGCCAGCTGACGGCCACCCACCCAGGTGCCGCTCGTCGATCCGTGATCGACCGCCATCATCCGATCGAGCATCAGCGTCGCGTGCTGTCCGCTGACCGCCGCGTGGGCGACAACGAGCGTGGCCCTGGCAGCGTCGCGGCCCACGACGACATGGCCGGGAGGCGCCTGCAGCTGACCCGCCGACATCAGCATCGTCACGAGCGCCGGATGGGGCAGAGGCACCTGCACGGCGCCGACGGCGAACACGGTGCGGAAGTCGAACGCAACGGGCTGCCGTGGAGCCACCGGGGCTCCGTTGGCCGTCGACGGCCCGGCCCCGAGGTCCACGAACACCAGGTGACCCACTTGCCTGACAACGTGAGCGTGATGCGGCGCGACGCCCGGCCCGGCAAGGACGATGTCGTTGTCCGGTGCGCTGCCGATGGAAATTTTTTCTTTGCCGAGAGCGCCTGTCATCGCGCCGGTATCCTACGCGACCTCTACTGGGACAGGAGCCTGGCCTTCACCTTCCCGAGGACGACCAGGTCAGCGGGCGGAAACCGCGCGGGGTCGAGCTCGTCCGGACCGGCCCACGCGAACGCCGCGACATCCAATGCGCTCGGCTCGGGCGAGCTGGCTGTCCTCGCGGCCTCGAAAAACAGCAGAAGCACGGCCCGATCGGCCTCCGGATAGTGGTGAAAAGTTACGTCGACGACCTCGCCCACCGTCGTGTCGATGCCGAGCTCCTCGCCGAGCTCGCGACGGAGCCCGGCGCGCGGATCCTCGCCGGGGAGCACCTTCCCTCCGGGAAACTCCCAGGCCCCCTCGAGGTGCGTCCCCCGCTTGCGCTGGGTGAGGAGGACCCGGCCGTTCTCGACCATCACAGCCGCCGCAACGAGGACCGTTCGCATCGACACGGCCGGAGTCTATCCGGTATCGTGCCGCCCCCGAGCGAGACCCCCAGGGAGGACACGCGATGAGCAACGAGGCATTCCCCGCCGAAGACGGGAATTTCAAGCGTGGTGCGTTCAAGCCTGTCGCGATCATCATTGGCATCTTGCTGGTGGGCGGCGCCGTCCTCCTCGCGGTGCTCAGCGTGCACAGCGAGGCGCAGGTCTTGACGAAGGAACAGGTCAACAAGGAAGTCCTCGAGATCCAGCTCCTGCCCAAGGCGGACCAGATCCCGCGCTGGCGCAAGTGGGCCGACACGGAGAGCGAGCATCGCCTGCAGCAAGAAGCCTACGTCCACCTCGCATGGGCCAAGGACAAACAGAGCATCCCCGTCATCGCGAAGGGGCTCGCCTCGGCCGATCATGGCGTCCGCGGAACGGCCGCGATGGCGCTCGTCGACTTCGGGTCGCCCGACGCCGACGCGGCCAAGCCGGCGCTGTTGAAGGCGCTCGCCGAGGGCGACAGCAGCGACAAGCCGCAGATCTGCTGGGCGCTCGTGGCGCTCAAGGAGCCTTCCGCCTTCGACGCCATCCTGGGCGAATACCGCCTCGGGCACCTGGCCAACGTGCAGCGCCTCGACGGCTTCCCGGTCTTCGACGCGACGGCGCTCGCTTCTCTCGCCTCGATCGACAAGATCGCCGCGCTGGCAAGCGACGAGAGCGACAGCGTGCGTCAGCTCGTAGCCACGACTCTCTCGCGGACGGGCGACGCGAAGTGGACGGACACCCTCATCACGCTGGTGAAAGACAAGGAGGTCGAGGTCGCGCGCGAAGCGGCCGTCGGCCTCGGCAAGATCGGCAACGACAAGGCGACGCAGCCGCTCGTGAGCGCCCTCAGCAAGGCGGACAAGGGGTCGCGCGAGAAATTCTTGCAGGCGCTCCGCGACGGCATCGGAGCTCCCGGCCTCGTGCTTGCCCTCAAGACCATCTCCCACGACAAGGCGGACACCGAGAAGTTCCAGACCAAGCAGATCTTCGACATGCTCAAGGAGCTCGAAGACCCGCGAGGAGGCGACTCTCTCTACGCGTACATCCAGTCGAACCCCAAGCCGCACTGGAAGGTGGAGGCGGCCATGCGCATGGCCGAAATCGGTGACGTGCGTGCCGCCGAGGTGCTCGGCTGGCGAATGGAGCAAGATCCGCT
>Ga0182018_10000174_pt1 | contig 84539 bp, 64 predicted proteins | sample 812P2MmetaG_FD_120490 | JGI IMG/M metagenome (GOLD analysis project Ga0182018, IMG submission 120490) | Permafrost microbial communities from Stordalen Mire, Sweden - 812P2M metaG | ecosystem: Environmental > Terrestrial > Soil > Wetlands > Permafrost | place: Sweden: Stordalen | collected... | reverse complement strand
CTGGGAGTGGTTCCTCAACGACGGCCAGACGCTCGCCATGGACTGGCACGACGAGGAGGGATTCTCCCGCTACCGGTGGGATCAGTATTCCGAGGCCACGATGCTGAGCTTCCTCGGGATGGGCGCCGTCGACCGGCCCCTGCCGGAGGGATACTGGAACTCCTGGGCGCGCCTGCCCGTGGGCACTTATTCCGGGCTTCACTTCATCGAGGGCCCGCAGCTCTTCATCCACCAGTTCACCCATGCCTATGTCGATTTCCGCGACCTGCGCGACGCGTACGCCGACTATTTTCGGAATTCGCTCCTGGCGTCGCTTGCCCAGCGCCAGTTTTGCATCAACCTGCGGGATGAGTTCCCGAGCTGGGGCGAGAGGGTGTGGGGGCTCACGTCCTCCGACTCGGTCGACGGCTACAAGGCGCAGGGCGGACCCCCCCGCACCGTGGACGCCAACGCCCTCGACGGCACGATCGCGCCGTGCGCCGCGGCGGGCTCGGTGGCCTTCGCGCCGACCGAGGCGATGACGACGCTTCGCTACATGAGGACGGCCTATGGCGACCAGATCTGGAACCATTACGGGTTCGTGGATGCGTTCAACCCGGAGACCGGATGGGTGGATTCCGACGTGATCGGCATCGACCTCGGCATCACGCTCCTCCAGGCGGAGAACGCGAGGACGGGCCTCATCTGGGCGGTCTTCATGCAGGCGCCGGAGGTCCGGCGCGCGCTGGACCGCGCGGGCTTCGTCTCCCAGCGCCGCAACCTGTCATGGGAGGACCAGGGGGCCATGCACAAGCTCGCGGTCCAGGTGTGGAAGTCGATCGAACCCACCCCAGTGACCGCCAATTCCCTTGGCCTCCGGCTGTCCTCGGTCCTGGCCGCGACGTCGCTCGGGCTCATCCCCGAGGACGATGCGATCGCCCGCATCGACGCAATGCTCAAGTCGACGCCGCTGCCCACGGGAGAGCGGGCGCTCGCCCCCTATGCTGCGAGCCTCGTCACGCTGCGCAACGCCATCCCGAAGGTCTCGCTCGAGGCCACACAGCGGCTCAACGCCATCGACTGGGACAAGGTGCCGATCGAGTCCGACTTGCTCGGCTCCGCGAGCCGGCTGGCCGTGTTCTTCCAGGTCGCCACCGGCGTGCGGCCCGCGTCCGCATGGACCGCCCTCAAGCGGACCGCCGACGCGGAAGGCCATGTTTTTGTCCTCGAGCCCACGCAGATCCTCGACCAGATGATGCCCGGCATCTGGCTCGATGAACGCGCCATCGTGACGGGAGCCTCCGCCTCCCAGCTCGCCTTCGCGATAGCGGTCGCGAAGCGGAAGACATCGACGACCCTGTTCCCCTACGACGTTCAGAGCACGGCGCTCCTATTGGACCAGTACCCCGCGGAGGTTGCCGCGGGCCTGCGGTTGACGCCGCTGCCCGCGGGTTGGCTGGACAATTCCCCGGGGGACAACCGGGCCCTCCTGCTGCTCAGCCTCGCGAACCTCCTCGCGCCGGACTGCATGCGCGAATGGTTCCAGCAGGATCCCCTCGTCCAGTCGGGACGCCAGGCGATCGGCGACTTTGTGGCTGCGCCTTTCGGCAACAACAACTCCATGTTTGCGCGGAACGAACTGGCGATCCCCATCAAGGCGCCGACGCAGCGGCACGCGGACGTCGTCCGCTCGGAGCTCCCGCGCAACAAGTGGCAATGGATCCTCGTGAAGGGGATGGACTACAAGATCTCGGCCGCCGACGTTCACCCCGATGACCCGGACCTGGAACTTCGCTTTGCGCTCACCTGGGACAAGCAGGCGCTGCATTTTCATGCCGAGGTCGTCGATGCGCCCGCCGGGTTCCTGCCGCCCTTGGGGCCCCGCTCCGTGGAGCTCTTCATCAATCCGGCCCGGAACGGTCTTGCATGGATGTCGACGGATAATTTCCAGTATGCCTACGAGCCCGACGGCTCCGCGATGGAATGGTTCCACGACCGGCCGGTCAGCGCCAGGACCCTCGCGACCGAGCACGGCTACGCGATCGAGTCGGACATACCTTGGGCGGACCTTGGAATCGTTCCCAAACCCGGCATGCTTCTGGACCTGACGGCCAACGTCACGGCGGGGGGAATCCACGAGTGGGATCCCTCCCTCGAGCTCAGCTGGCGCTACTACCAGCGCGATGACGACCGGTATGGTCTCGGCACCGTCCGGCTGAGCCCCTGAGCCCGGGGCCTGCCGTCTGTAGGAATCAGCGGATCCCGCCAGAGGCGAGAAGCTGCTCGCCGGTGAGCCAGCGCGAGTCCTCGGAGGCCAGGAACACGGCGATGGCGGCGATATCGTCCGGCTGGCCGGTGCGCCCGAGCGGGGCCTGCGCGATCAGGGCCTTCTCGAAGTCGGACCCGATGAAGCCGCCGCTGACCGTGCCCTCGGTCTCGACCATGCCCGGGTTGATCGTATTGACACGGATCTTCCTCGGTCCGAGCTCCCTCGCGAGGACGCCGGTGATGGCGTCGACCGCACCCTTGGTGCCGGTGTACACCGCGCTCTGCGGCGGCGTGATGCGGCTGACGCCGGAGCCGATGTTGATGATGCTTGCGCCCTCGCCGAGGTGCTTCACCGCGGCCTGGGTGGTGAGAAGGAGCCCCAGCACGTTCACGTTGAATTGCCGGTGAAAGTCCTCCTCCGTGACGGCCTCGATCGGGCCGAACGCGTAGACGCCCGAGTTGTTGACGAGGATGTCGAGGCGGCCGTAGTTCGAGAGGGCTGCGGCGATGATGCCCTGGGCGTCCGCGGCCTTAGAGACGTCGCCGCGCACGGCGACGGCCTTTCCGCCCGCGCCGGTGATGGCGGCCACGACGGTGTCGGCGCCGGCCTTGCTGGAAGCGTAATTGACGACCACGGCTGCGCCTTCGGCGGCGAGCGATTTGGCGATGGCGGCTCCAATGCCCTTGGATGCGCCCGTGACGACTGCGACCTTACCTGTGAGCTTGCTCATGTGGGATTCCTTTCGAGGGTGTTTGTGTGGATGTGAAGATGGAAAAACGGCGTTGGAGGCGCGGCGCGCGGGTACCCGGGAGGGCTTACCGCGTTTGCGAGCTGTCCCAGGCGGTGACGAGGACGATGCCTGCGAGGATGAGGGTGGCGGAGATCATGGTGCGGATCCTTTCGTTAAATGGGTGGAAACCGGTCAGGGCCCGTCACTCGGGGTAACGGGTGAGAGGCGAGTTCAAGCGATCGAGGAGCCGGGGATCCCAGAGGGATCCATGGACCCGCTCGAAGGACGCCTCGCGGGCTGCGCGGCTCCAGATGATTTCGTCGCGGCGGATGTGCGAGGCGGAATGAGCCGTGGACAAGCCGCGGGCGGCGGAGCGTGCGGCGAAGGTAGACGGCCAGACGAGATAGGGATCGATATTCGTGATCATGGGAATGGGTGGGTTAAGTAGTTGACTATTTAGCTAGTTTTGAGGGGGAAAAAAGGCGCACGGATCTCGTGCGCGGGTGAATCGAGGGAGGGATTAGCGGTGGTTGGCGAGCTCGGGAACCGCTGAGTCAGGCATGGCTTTCACCCGGAGGAGGCCGAGCGCCATCGCGGGAAGTTTGCGGAGGATCTCGGGGTCGTTCATGATCCGGGCCTGGCTCACAAGGCCCTCGAGGAGGCCCAGGAGGGCCATGGACTCCTGGACGGGATCGCAAGGCTCAATGACGCCCTGGGCGACAGCATCGCGGATGGCCGACTCATAATAGCGGCGCTTTCGGGAGACCATCTCGCGCACAACGGCGGTGACATCCACCTCCTGGGTGCTGATCTCCGAGCCAATTGAGCATACCGGGCATCCGAGCACCTTTCCATACTTGGCCTTGATCCCGACCTGGTTGGCATAAAAGGTCTCGAGGTGATTGGTGATCCGGATGAGGGGATCCAGGGACGGCGAGAAGCACTGGTCGAGCGAGGGCTTCCACGTCTCCTTCCATAGTTTTTCGAACGCAGCGATCGCCAGGTTCGCCTTTGACTTGTAGAAGTAGTAGAAGCTTCCCTTTTTCACGTCGGCGCGCTGGCAGATCTGGTCGATCGTGACGGAGCCGTAACTCTCCTCCCAAATGAGGTCGAGGGCGGCCTGCATCAGCCTTTGGTCCGCGTCTGAGGTTCTTCCCATGCCTCTATCAATAGTTGACTATTTACCTAGTGCAAGCGTTTTCTTCGTTTTTTTTGCCCCGCAGTTTCGGCAAGGGGGCGCACGACGCCAGCAAGGGGCATGAGTTCAGGTTCGACTTAGTCCATATCCGCTATGCAACTTGAACGACCTCCAATTTAATCCACCCAATAAAATGCCAAAATATGTAATCGAACGCGAGATACCCGGCGCAGGAAAGCTCACCCACGAACAACTTCAGGGCATTTCCCAGAAGTCATGCGGCGTCTTGAAGAATCTCGGTCCGCAGATCCAGTGGGTCGAGAGTTACGTGACCGCCGATAAGATCTATTGTGTGTACCTTGCCCCGAACGAAGGAATGGTGCGGGAGCACGCGAAACAGGGTGGGTTTCCGGCGAATCGAATCTCGGAAGTGATGCGGATGATAGATCCGACGACGGCGGAAGCATAGGCCGACGTCGGATTCGGCGATTTGCCAACCGCGTTTTCATTCGTTCACGGTTTTGGCTTCGCCGAAAATTGAGTCCGATAAAGCTGCTCATAAAGGCGACCGGCGTGGAGAAGTTCCTCATGTCGCCCACGCTCCACGATTCGCCCCTGATCGAGGACCAAAATCTGGTCGGCATTTTGAACGGTTGACAGCCGATGGGCGATGACCAGCGAGGTGCGGCCCTTTAGCGCGGAGAGGAATGCTTCCTGGATCGCGCGTTCCGATTCCGAGTCGAGATGGGCTGTCGCCTCGTCCAGAATCACCATGGCCGGCGCCTTGAGCAGCAGTCGGGCGATGGCGACCCTCTGCCTCTCGCCGCCCGAAAGCCGGTGTCCACGATCGCCGATGACGGTGTCGAGCCCCTGCGGAAGCGCCGCAATCACGGCCGCGATCTGGGCGTCGCGCAACGCCGCAGCCAGTTCGGCCTCGCTTGCCTCCGGTCTCGCGTAGAGGAGGTTGGCCCGGATCGTGTCGTGAAACAAATGGGCATCCTGCATGACCATTCCGACCGTGTGTCGGAGCGAATCGAGCTTCGCATCCCGCACGTCCACGCCGTTGAATCTTATCGCGCCGACCCGGACGTCATAGAGCCGCGCGGCAAGCTGCGCGAGGGTCGTCTTGCCGGCGCCTGAAGGGCCGACCAGGGCGATCATCTGACCGGGTTCGGCCACAAAGCTTATGTCCGCCAAAACCTCCCTTTCCGGATGCCGGCTCAGGACCGCCACGGATTCAAGCGAGGCGAGGGAGACCTCCTCGGCTGTCGGATACCGGAACCCCACCCCGTCAAACTCCAAACGTACAGGCCCTTGCGGAATCGGCGTCGCATCCGTTTTCTCGGTCACCATCGGCCTAAGGTCCAGGACCTCAAACACCCGTTCGAAAGAAACGAGCGTGGTCATGACGTCGACCTGCAGATTGGAAAGCGCCGTGAGGGGCCCGTAGAGCCGAATCAAATAGGATATAAGTGCGACGACGGTGCCTATGTCCAGGGAGTGTCGCACCGCCTGGACGCCGCCCCAGCCATATACGACCGACACGGCGAGCGACGCCACAAGGCCGAGGCCGATGAACAAGAGCCTCGAGTAAACGCCCACCGTCAGGCCGATGTCGCGCACCCGACCCGCCTGCTGCGCGAAAATAGCCTTCTCGTCATCGGGTCGGCCGAAGATCTTCGACACCATTGCGCCGGCAACGTTGAAGCGCTCCACCATGAGGTTGTTCATCTCAGCCATGCGGTCATAGCTCTCGCGGGTGAGGGTCCTCAACCGTCGGCCGACGTACCGGGCGGGCAGGAGGAAGACCGGGACAAGAATCAACGTGGCCAGGGTCAGGCGCCAGGAAAGCGTGAACATGGCCGCCAGCACGAGCGTCGCCGTCACGATATTGCCGATCGCCGTCGAAAGAATGTCGGTGAAGGCGTCGCGCACCCCCGATACATCGCTGTTAAGTCGACTCACCAGGGCCCCGGTTCGGGCCCGGGTGAAAAACGCCAGTGACATTTCCTGGATGTGGGCAAAGACCTTAGTACGGAGATCGAAGACGATCTTGAGCCCGATTTTGGCGGCAATCTGCCGCTGCCAGAATGTCAGGCCGGAATCCACCACAGAGACCCCCGCGGCCAGGAATGCCAATTCGACAACAAGGCGCTCATTGCCGGCAAGAATCCCATGGTTGATCAACTGCCTGTATATGAGGGGATTCACCACGCCGGCCGCCGCATCCAGGACGACAAGCCCAAGGAAAAACGTAAGAATTCCGGCGTAGGGGCGCCCAAATTGCAGGATGCGAGCGATCGTCCCGGGAGCCAATTTGTGCTTCAGAACGCGATCGTCTTTTCGGAGCGAATTTGCCCCTCTCCAAGCACCCGGATTCATTTTCCGCAGGAAGCAGGTTTAACGGCCACGAACGTGGCGATATTGTCGTGCGAGTGATGCATAGGGGCGACGCCGGCGACTAGCCGTAGCTCACAGCAGACTTTCTTAGCGAGTCGATTCGTCAGATACCCTCTTTCGTCGTCCCAATGAGGGGATTTCTTAGGCGCTTTACCATGGGACTGCCAATACACGACCCGGGCCGTCAGTATTCTCCACGCGTCCGAATTCGCTGCGAAGTGGCCTGCTGCCGCAGTCTGCAAGGGGGCATTCGGAGATATCGTTGCGGTCTGCCTTGAATATACCTTTAAAGGTATCTACTGTGTTAGGCATGAACCTGCGCGCCTTCAAGACACTCCTTCGCAAGAACGCCGAGAAACGTTTGCGGCTTCTCCTTGCGGACGGAGATCCAATTCCAGCCGCCTTCCACATCACCGAGGTGGGTCAAGTCACCAAGGATTTCATCGACTGCGGCGGGACCCGGCGGACGACGGCCGCTTGTGTGCTTCAGGCGTGGGTTTCCGAGGAGGAACCGGACCATCGCCTGACGGCTGGCAAGCTGGCCTCCATCCTGGACCTGGCCGGAAAGGTGATTCCGTCAGACGACATGGATATGGAGATCGAATACGAGCACGACAAGACCAGGAGGACGAGAAGGCATAGCTGACCTGTGGGCCGACTAAGCACGGCTGCTGTGAGCAAATATTGTGCCGTGGTTTTTTCGTTCCCCAGCCACTTTGTGGAGATGGTGGACGCTACTGGACTCGAACAAGTGACACCGCGCGTGAAAAGCACGGGTTCTCGGGCGTCAATGCGTTTGCTTGGCCGGGCGTTGGGGGAAGATTAGGATGCACCCAACGATGATTGCCAGAAGGGCGCCCGAGGCCGCGAACCGACTCAAATTCAGGCCGCCCGCGCTAGTGGGCTTGTCGAGGAAATCCCCGAGTACCGCGCCCAGTGGCCGGGTGAGGATGAAGGCGGTCCAGAACAGCGTGGTCCGGGAAATGCGGGTCCACAGGTAGGCGGCGAGCACCAGGAGTAGAAGCGATCCAAAGACAATCGCGCCTCCAACGTATCCCAAGCCGGCGGAATCGGCCGTCCAATCGCCGAGGGCAGTCCCGAGCGTCTGGGAGAACATGATCGTCACCCAGTAGAACATCTCAGCCTTGGGCGAGTGGACCGAGGCGATCGAGACTGTCCCGAGCACAAAATTCCATAGCCAAAGCGATCCTAGGAGGAACGCCAGGAGGAGGGAGGCGCCCCCTGCATAGCCTATCCCGAGGGAGCGGTCGGCAAAGTCGGCCAGCGTGGTTCCTAGCGTGGTTGTAGCGATAATCGTGGCCCAGTACAGGACGCCCTGAAATCGCTTCGCGGCAATCTGGGCGCTGACCATGGCAAGGAAGACGGCGAAAAAAATTCCTGTGCTGACCAGGTAACCCAGGCCCATCGACATTGAGAATGCGTCGCCGGCCGTCTCACCCAGGGTGGTGGCGGCCACCTTGATGATCCAGAAAACTGCCGTCACCTCCGGGACCTTGCTCAGCGCCTTTTGGGTGGTTGAATTCATCGGCAACGGCAAACTAGTGGAGCTGGGTCAGATCAGGCAAACCCTCGACGGCCTGAATTTTCCGGCGGGGCCGTACGTTAGATGGTGGACGCTACTGGACTCGAACCAGTGATACCCGTTTTGGCGTCTCCCAACGTTTCTTCATAGGGAGAACGCATAGGGAGACACTAGAAAACGCAGGAACCTGTTGTCACTGTGGTTGTCACCGATTTCGTGGCATCTTTGAGAGAGAAAGCCCGGTCGCCCTTCTTCTTCGCGTGTTTCACGGCTCCGGACGGCCGCCGCGTCCAGCGCTCGACCAAACAAACCAAGCGCAAGCAGGCGCAGGCCATGGCGAACGAGTGGGAGAAGGCCGCCCGGCTCGCTGCCGAGAAGCGGCTGGGTGAGGCCCAAGCGCGCCGCGTGCTGGCGGATATTTACGAGGCCATCGGCACTGAACCGTTTCGTTCAGCCGTCGCCCGCGATTTCCTCAGCAGTTGGCCCGAAAAGCGCAAAGCCGACATGGCCGCGCGTACAGCCCAGGCTTACGCCCAGGTGGTCCGTGATTTTCTCAAATCCCTCGGTCCTCGCGCCGACATCAATATTGCCCAATTGACCAAGGCCGATGTTGCCACGTATCGGGACGAGGTGCTGAGGCGCACTTCGGTGGCGAATGCGAATAAGTCTCTCAAATATCTACGCGTGGCCCTCGGCGCCGCCTACAAGGACGGCCTGGCTCAGGATAACCCAGCGGCGAAGTTCGACGTTATCAAGCGGCGCGAAAGCGACCGTGCGGAGCGCCGTCCGTTCAAGCTGACGGAACTCAAGACCCTTCTGGCTCACGCCTCTGGCGAATGGAAGGGTATCCTTCTGTTCGGCCTCTACACCGGCCAGCGCCTCAAGGACATCGCGCGGCTGACGTGGCAGAACATCGACGTGGAGACTGACGAACTGCGTTTCGTCACAGCAAAGACGGGTCGGCGGATGACGATTCCTTTGGCAGCTCCTCTCCTCACCCACCTCGAAACTCTGCCCGCTGGCGACGATCCCCGCGCACCCCTTTTCCCAGCGGCCCACGCAATAGCCAGCTGGGAAGCCAGCGACAGTTGGCTTTCACAGCAATTCCATGGCCTGCTCGTGGCCGCCGGCATGGCCACGGCCCGGACCAAGGACGAAACCGGCGAGGGCCGCTCACATCGGCGCCCGGTCAGCGAGATTTCCTTCCACTCTTTGCGCCATACCGCGACCAGCCTTTTGAAGAAGGCCGGCGTTCCCGAGTCCGTCGCAATGGACATCATCGGTCATGACAGCACCGCCATCAGTCGCCATTACACCCACGTAGAAAGTTCCTCCAAACGATCGGCACTCAAGAAGTTGCCGAATCTGCTTTGAGTGGTAGATCAAACGCTTGCCGAACACAAATCAGAGCCTTGCGTGCCCCCAAGGTGCGTCCAAAGTACACCCATGGTTGCGGTCAATCTTCCCATCGCCTTAGACGCCGAAAAGCTGGCGGCCTTCTGCCGCGAGCGGGGCATCCGCAAATTGAGCCTTTTTGGTTCAGTGCTCCGCGACGATTTCGACCCCGATCGGAGCGACGTGGACGTGCTCGTGGAGTTCCAATCCGAGCGAATCCCTGGCTGGGATTTTTTTACCTGGGATGAAGAATTGGCCCGAATCATTGGCCACAAGGTCGATCTCTGTTCTCGAATCAATCCGATTGTCTGGCCCAAGATTGCGCCGACGCTGTTGACGGTGTATGAGCAGCCATGATGCAGGCACCACCCTTCGCCAAATCGAAGATGCGGCAAAGCGGGCTCAAGAGCTGTGCGCCGGGCGGGACCTGAAGTCCCTCGTGTCCGATTGGCGGGACATCGCCGCTTTACAGCATCAACTTCTGGTCCTCGGTGAAGCGGTAAAACGCCTGCCCGACGAACTCAGGGACCGTTAACACCACGGTCAATTGGCGTGCCATCTCGGGAATGCGGGACCGATTGATTCATGGCTACGATGATGTCGATCACGCTTTACTTTGGAAAGCCGTTACGGAGAACGTTCCGTCGCTCCTTTCCACGGTACACCAAATGCTGGCCGATCTCGACGCCGCGCCGAAGTCGTGAGCTTCAATGAGAACGGTCACGGTGACTTCGCGCCCGCGCGTCGGATAAAAGCGCGGACCGAATCGTAGACGACTAGGCGCACACCTCGGAGTGCACCGCGCTGGCGAACTGAGATCATCTTTATTTCGCCGAGGGCCTCGGCCTTGTAAAACCATGCACGCGACAGGCCGAAGTACGGGTCGCGCTTGCCGGGCGCCGGCAGTCGGAAGAATTCAACGCAATGCGCCGCTGAGGCGCCGTCAACGATGCCGAGAGAATCAAGATTCATAGGTATGGCCTTTTTTTGATCCGCGAATGATATCCGATTTCCCCGAATAAAATAGAGGATCTGTTGCACTCGGACTTACCCTCATTTTTTCGCGCGCTTCCAAGTCCGGAGCCGCGCTTCGCACCTGCGATTTCGGCCGAGGTTCGGGAACACTTACGAAACGCAGCCGCGTTTCCTTTCTCCAGAACGCCTTACTCCTTACGCTAAAGCGCAAGGTTTGAGATCGTATAACTGTGTGCGGACACCGAAACCGCCGCCCACGCGACGACACCCTCGGAAGCTGATGCGCCAATCCTGCGACAATGCCCCCGGCGGCGTTCAGAACAGTATGTTCTGAATGAAATGGCCCAGATGGTCAGGGATCTCCCGATTGCGCCGCACGACCGCCACCAATTCACGCTCAAACCGGTCTGGCCAAGCGACCCGTCGAATATTTTGCTTACGTCCATAGAGGGCCAATGCGCGGATTGGCACGCAGCTGACTCCCATTCCAAGCGCCACTAGGTTAATAATGAGATCGAAACTATCGAGCTTCATTCCCGGCTCGATGGCAATTCCCTGTCTTTTCATCCATGTGTGGAGTCGTCTGCCGGTATTTCCGACTTCGTCGAGCAGGAGCCAGTTCTGGCTGAGAGCCCATTCAATGCGTTTTCGCTTTGATTCCGAATTGAGGCTTCGCGCGATATCAGCGGGGGCGATTAGGGTGAAGGCATCGGTGAATCGGTGTGTCACGCGCAACGTCTTTGGCATCCTCATGGGCGGACAAAGGACTCCGAGATCGATGCCATTGGCTTCGAGCGCCGAAACGATTTCCGCGCTCGGCTGGTAGGACACGCGGTAGCCTATTTTGGGAAACCGCCGCATGTTGGCGTGGAAAAATCCAGGCAGATAAGCGAGTCCGACGGAGCGCGAGACACCGACTCGTATCTCTTTTTTTGCACCCGCAAATTCCTCCTGAATGCGTTGCAGTACGTTGTCCACGCTCCCGAGCAATCTCTCGGATTCGGCCAGAAGCATCTTCCCGGCACGCGTAAGATGAACGCTCCGAGTCGTGCGTTCAAACAAGGCGACACCGAGGCTCTCCTCAATTCCTTGCACTTGGCGCGTGACTGCGCTTTGCGTGAGTCCGGCGATTCCCGCGGCCTTGGTGAAGCTGTGGTGCTCCGCGACCAACTGGAATAGATGAAGCTCGTAGATGTCGAAGGGCGCCGTCTTCAAGAACTGATGCATAAAAAGCATTAAACACTTCTTTTAATGAATTTCACGCCCAAAGTGGAAACGGCTATAGTTGACCCATGGCTATTACAACCGAACGGTTAACCGAGAACGCCCTCGGGCGCTATTACGTAGACTCCAGCTGCATCGACTGTGATCTCTGCCGCTCGACCGCCCCCGCCTTTTTCACCCGAAATGACGAGATAGGTTTCTCGGTCGTCCATACGCAGCCTGTGACCGCCGAGGAGTTGGAGCTAGCCGAGGAGGCACGGGTAGGCTGCCCTACCGAGTCCATCGGCAACGATGGCGATTCCGGGTAGCCGGTACGCCAAGCGAATCATCAATCGGCATCAATCAACATACATGTATTTTAGGACGCATGTTGCCACTGGGCGTTGCCACTAACCCGTCCGTTGCTTGTAAGTCACTGATAATAAGTATGGTGGACGCTACTGGACTCGAACCAGTGACCCCGTGCGTGTGAAGCACGTGCTCTAACCAACTGAGCTAAGCGTCCCATGGGGACGGACTTTCTGTCCGAGCGATCCCTGTGAATCAAGGCTATTGGGTTTGCGACCCAATGGGGCGCTCAAGGCCTTGGGCTTTGGATCCGCGCCAGCAGCGACGCAGTGCAAGCGGAACAACGGTGAGAAGACCGGCTGCCATCAACGCCCAGGTCGACGGCTCGGGAACCGGCGTAAAATTGAGGAACAGGCTGTTGCCGCCTTCGGAGAAAGAAAACGTGCCTCCGTTTGAGTTGTTCAGGAAGCCGGTCAGGACCAGCTGGAATTGTGTGCCCGTAAATCCGACAATTGGGGTTGTGGACGTGGCAAACATCCAGGAGTAGGCGGTCCCGGACTGAAAATTGGACGGAGCCGCGTTGCCGTTGGCATCGACCGAAATGAGGTTGAAGGTCAGGGAATTGGGTGCCGCGGTGAGGGTGAGCCCGCCGGTGGCTGAAATTTCGCTGTAGCCGACGCCGGCCGGCCCATTGACGTCGAAGAGATGAAACGAAATGGCGCCACCACTGGCCAACGTCAGGCCATTGCTGAACGTGAGCGTCCCCAGGCTGTTCCCGGGCGAGTTGCCCGGAGACAGGATGACGCTGCCGTTGGCGACGACGGGTGAGGCAATCGTGCCCCCGCCACTGAGCACGCTGGGCGAGCCGGCGAACGACAGGGAATTGTTGACGATGATGCCGCTCACGACATTGAGCCCGCTCCCGCTGTTCAGCGTCACGCCGCTCGTGCCGAGCGCCGTATTCGATCCGGCGATGACGGTGCCGCTGTCGATAGTCGTCCCGAGCGCATACGAATTGGCGCCAAGAAGGGTCAACGTGCCGCTGGAACCCCCGTCGTAGGTGAGGGAACCGGCTGAACCCGAAATGGGACCGCCGAGGATGAGGTTGTTGTTGTCGCCGTTGCCGAACTGGACGCTTCCGGCGAGCGTGACCGGGTTCGCGAGGGTGCGGGTGACATTGGATCCAAGCGCCTCGATGATGACGTCGTTGGCGGCGTTGAGCACGCTTCCCTGGCCGCCGACCGGACCCTCGGTGAAGGTGGTGCTCAGCGCGGTGTCGGTCGAGCTGCCGAGCAAAAGCGTTCCCTTGTCGATGGCGACGCCCCCGGTGAAGGTATTCGAGCCGCTGAGCGCAAGGGCGGCGTTTCCGTCCCATTCAATGCCCCCCGATCCCGAGATGAGGCCGGTGAGCGTGAAGTTCAAAGAGCTTCCTCCGTCCGCGAAAGGGATTGTTCCGCTGCCCGGTAGCTGGATGTTGTTTGCGAGGGTGACATTGCCGACGGTCGGCGAGAGGCGGCTTCCGCCGTCCAGCGTCAGCACGCCGGTCCCGACGGGACCCGAGGTGATGCTGCCCGGGTTGCCGACCGTTGAGCCCTCGAGATAGAGTTCACCGCTGACGACGGTGGTGCCGCCCACGTAGGTATTGGCGCCGCCGAGACCCTGGCTATCCGAAGGGCCCGCATTGATCGCGATCTTCCCGCCCGCCCCGCCGTCGGAGATCGTTCCTCCGAACGCACCCAGCGGTGCGCCCTCGGGGCTCCCAAGGCCGTCCGACGTGAGCGTAATGGCCCCGGTGAGGACAATAGGTCCGCCCGTTCCCCCGTTCTGGAGGTTTCCGACGACCTCGTTGTGGTTCACCGTCAAGGTGCCGTCATTGGCCACCAGCATCCCGCTGTTGGGGGAAAATGCGTCCGATGTCAGGTCGCTCAGCGTTCCGCTATTGACCTGCGTTAGCCCACTGTAGGTGTTGCTGCCGGACAATTTCACCGTGCCGGTGCCGCTGAGGGCAATTCCACCGGTCCCGGTGATTCCGCCCAGGAAGTCGAGGGCGGACGTCGACGAGTTGTTGTTGATCGTGATCGCACTGCCGATGGCGACCGGCACGTCAATTTGAATGTCGGAGCTTGCGGTGGCCCTGCTCACGAATCCTTGGGTGACCGTGAGCGCATGGTTTCCCGTGATGTCAAAGGCGGTCGCGTCGAAGCCGGTTCCGCTGGTGCCGAAACTCACCGTGCCGGCCGTGAACGCCTCGTCGAGGAAGACCCTCGCGTCCATCGTGAATCCAAATTCGACGCTCTGGCCGTTGGCCGGCGCAGTGTCTCCCACCCAATTATGGGAGTCCGAGAAATTGTCCGAGAAATCATTACCCGGAAAAGTGAAGTTATGGTCCCAGACGACGGTTTGCGCGTGCAGGCCTCGCAAACCCACCGCAGCCGCAAGAAGCGCGACCCGCCAAGGGTGTAGGGACACGTGCTTCATCAGACAGCACTCTCTTGCAAGTTGCTGGCGTTCACAAGTTTTTTTTGGACTCTTTTACTGCTTGGTAAGCCTCAGCGAGGAGGACGACGGGATGAACAACGCGGGGATAGGATTCCTTCGTTCCATCCGCAACGGTAAGTCCCTGCTGGATCTGGAGTTGGCAACCTGGGTTGGCCGTGACGATAATTGAGGCCCCCGTGGACCGAAGATGTCCCACCTTTCGATCGCGAAGCCAGGAAGAGGTTCCCGGTTGGGTGAGCGAATAGATCCCGGCGCTGCCACAACACATGGTGGCTTCGGCGCACTCGCGGAGCTCGACGCCCGGAATCGCCAGGAGAATCTCACGGGGCTGGGCCGTTATCTTCTGCCCATGGCAAAGGTGGCAGGCCTCGTGGTAGGTCACAATGGCCGTCGACGGACCGGACCGGGGGGGAGCGGGCCTGCGAAACCCGATTTCGACAAGCCATTCCGAGATGTCGCGGACCTTGGCAGACCAGGCGACAGCCCGGCCGGCGTAGGCCGGATCGTCGGCCAGGAGGTGGCCGTAGCGCTTGAGGTGCGAACCGCATCCGGCCGAATTCGAGAGGATCGCATCGAAGAGCGAGGGATCGATGGAGTCGATCTGCCTCCGTGCGAGTTTCCGAGCGCCCTCGGGATCCCCATTGTGGACATGCAGGGACCCGCAGCAGGATTGGGCCCTCGGCGTCGTCACCTCGCATCCGTTTTCGAGAAGCACGTCGACGGTCGCACGGTTCACTTCCGAAAACGCGACGTCCTGGATACAGCCCGTGAGGACCGCGACCCTGTGGCGGATTTCACCTGCCGGCCTTTCCACGGCGGCGACCAGAGCGTCCGAAAACTCGCGGCCCACGGGGAAGGCCTGCCGCTCGAGGGAGCCAATCCTCTTCGGCAGGAGGGAAAAGAGTCCGGAGGCGCGCACGAGCCGGCGCATCCCGCTCACCTCGTAGGACCGCCAAAGGCGGGCGGCCGCGCGCAACGCCCACGGGCGCAGGAGGAGAAAGCGGAGCGTGAACGAGCGGATCAGGGAGCGCGGGGCCGAAGACACGGCGCCGCTCCGCTCGGCTTCCGCCCGTCCCGTTTCGAACAGCGTCCCATAGTCGACGCCGGCGGGGCAGGCGGTCGTGCAGGCGAGGCAGCCGAGACAATAGGACATCTCCTCGGCGAACGCCTTTGTCGCCCCCAGCTCGTCGTCCGCGATCGCTCGCATGAGCGAGATCCGTCCCCTCGGGGAATTGCGCTCGCGGCCCGTCTCCAGGTAGGTGGGACAGGAGGGAAGGCAGAGGCCGCAGTGCATGCACTGCTGCAGCACCGAATAATCCAGCGCCTTAAGGAGGCTCGGCTCCGGGGTCACGGATCGAAGATCTTGCCGGGGTTGAGGAGGTTCCCGGGATCGAGGACCTGCTTGACGCGCTTCAGGAGGCCGTAGCTCGCGTCCCCGAGCTGCCGCTTCAGATACGCTTTCTTGGCGAGCCCGACCCCGTGCTCGCCCGTGATCGTCCCGCCGAGGGAAAGCGTATGGGTGAAGATGTCGTCCATCGCGAGCTCGACGCGGCGCATCTCGTCGGCATCCCGCTCGTCCGTGAGGAAGGTCGGGTGGAGATTGCCGTCTCCGAAGTGGCCGAAGGTGGCGATTTCGAGCCGGTGCCTCGCCGCGGTTTCCTGGATGAAGCGGATCATCCCGGCGAGTTCGCTGCGGGGCACGGTCGCGTCCTCAAGGATGGTCGTCGGCTTCATCCGGGCCAGCGCGCTGAAGGCGCTGCGACGGGCGGATGCGAGCCGGGCCGCCTCCGCGGCATCGGCGGCAAGCCGGATCGAGGTCGCTCCAAACTGGCGGCAGAGTTCGCCGATGCGCGCGGCCTCCTCCGCGACGGCGGCGGGATGGCCGTCCACCTCGATGAGGAGGAGCGCGTCGGCGTCGAGCGGCAGGCCGACATGGGCGTAGTCCTCCACGCAGCGGATCGTCCTCGCATCGAGGAACTCGAGGGTGCAGGGGACGATCCGGGCCGCAATGATCGCCGAGACGGTCTCCGCCGCGGCCTCCATCCGGGCGTAGGTGGCGAGGAGCGTCTGGCGCGCCGCCGGCTTCGGCAGCAGCTTCAGAAGGACCTCCGTCACGATCCCAAGCGTCCCCTCGCTGCCGATGAAAAGGTCCTTCAGGGAATAGCCCGCGACGTCCTTCACGCACTTGTTGCCGAGGAGGCAGATCTCCCCGTCCGCCATCACGACCTCGAGCCCCATCACATAGTCGCGGGTGACGCCGTACTTGAGGCCGCGGAGTCCTCCGGAATTCTCGGCGACGTTGCCCCCCAGGGTCGACACCTTCATCGAGCCCGGATCGGGCGGGTAGAAAAGGCCCGCGGCGTCCGCCGCGTCGTAGATCGCCTGGGTGAGGACGCCCGCCTGGGCGCGGAGGGTGAAATTCCGGGAATCGAGCTCGAGGATCCGGTCCATCTTGACGAGGCAGAGGACGATCGAGTCGCTGACCGGCACGCTCCCCCCGCTGAGTCCCGTGCCGCTTCCCCGGGCGACGATCGGAGCCCCGTGCTGGCGCGCGAGCCTGACGACGGCGGCGACCTCGGCCGTGGTCCGCGGAAAGACCACCGCCCTCGGGAGCTGGCGCAGGACGGCGGTCGCGTCGAAGGAGTAGGAGATCAGGTCCTCCCTTTCGGTCAGCACCTGCGGCTGCCCGAGGATGTGGATGAGTTCGGCGATCAACGGGATCCGCAAAGCCTGGGGCTGCGCAGGGCAAAAATCCAGCCTGCGCCATAGTTAGCCTGGACCGGGCAACAAACGGGACGAAATGGCTGTCTGTGACTCATCTCCGGTGCATGCGCCCTAGGAAAGCGACCGCGCCCCCGTGGCGCGGGACATGCAAAGAAGATTTGGTGGATACCAGCAACCTCACCCAGATGTCGCGCCAGGCCGTCACCGACGCCCAGGCGATTGCGCGCCGCCTCAACCACAACGAGGTGGAGACGTGGCACCTGCTTTCGGCGCTGCTCGGCCAGGAGAACGGGATCATCCCGGGCTTGGTCGACAAGATGGGCCTCTCCGCCAGCGCGCTGCAGCTGGCCGTGGACCGGGAGCTCGAGCGCATCCCGAAGGTCACCGGGAGCGTGGACACGTCGAAGGTCTACGTGACGCAGGCCGTGAACGACGTGCTGACCAAGGCCGAGGCCGATTCAAAGTCCCTAAAGGATGAATTTGTCAGCGTGGAGCACCTGTTCCTGGCGCTCATCGAGGTCGGCCGGCCCGACGCGCTGAAGAAGCTTTTCAAGAGTTTCGGGCTCGACCGTTCCAAGGTGATGGGGGCCTTGAAGGAGGTCCGCGGGAGCCAACGCGTCACGACGGACAACCCGGAGGCGACCTACCAGGCGCTGGAAAAGTACGGGGTGGATCTCGTGGACCGGGCCAAGAAGGGGAAGCTCGATCCCGTGATCGGGCGCGACGACGAGATACGCCGGACGATCCGGATCCTGTCCCGCAAGACCAAGAACAACCCGGTCCTGATCGGCGAGCCGGGCGTCGGCAAGACGGCGATCGTGGAGGGCCTCGCCCAGAGGATCCTGCGAGGCGACGTGCCGGAGGGGCTTAAGGACAGCACGGTCTTCGCGCTCGATATGGGAGCCCTGGTCGCGGGAGCCAAGTACCGCGGGGAATTCGAGGAGCGCCTGAAGGCGGTCCTAAACGAGGTGAAGCAGTCGGACGGGCGCGTCATCCTCTTCATCGACGAGCTCCACCTGATCGTGGGTGCGGGAAAGGTGGACGGCGCGATGGACGCCGGCAACCTCCTGAAACCCATGCTCGCCCGCGGAGAGCTCCACTGCATCGGGGCCACGACCCTGGACGAGTACCGCAAGCACATTGAAAAGGACGCCGCGCTCGAGCGGCGCTTCCAGCCGATCGTCGTCGAGCAGCCGAGCGTCGAGGACGCCATATCGATCCTGCGCGGGCTGCGGGAGCGCTTCGAGCTCCACCATGGCGTGCGCATCCAGGACAACGCGCTCGTGAACGCGGTGGTGCTGTCCAACCGCTACATTTCCGACCGGTTCCTGCCGGACAAGGCGATCGACCTCGTTGACGAGGCGTGCGCGATGATCCGGACCGAGATGGATTCGATGCCGCAGGAGCTCGACGAGCTCACGCGGCGCGCCCTGCAGCTGGAGATCGAGGAGACGGCACTCGCCAAGGAGAAGGACGAGGCCAGCAAGCAGCGGCTCTCGGTCCTGCGCAAGGAGCTCGCCGAGGTGCGCGAGAAGGCCAAGGGGCTCAAGCTCCAGTGGGACAAGGAAAAGACCGCGATCGACCGCGTGCGCAAGGTGCGCGAGGAGATCGAGGCGACGCGGCTCGACATGGAGAAGGCGGAGCGCGCCTACGACCTCAACAAGGTGGCGGAGCTCCGGCATGGGAAGATCCCGCAGCTCGAGGCGGAGCTGAAGAAGCTCGAGAAGGCGGGCAGGGGCACGACGCTCTTCAAGGAGGAGGTTTCCGGGGAGGAGATTGCCGAGATCGTCGCCAAATGGACGGGGGTCCCGGTGACGAGGCTCCTCGAGGGCGACAAGGAAAAGCTGCTCCGCCTCGAGGACACGCTCCACAAGCGGGTGATCGGGCAGGATGAGGCGGTGATCCTGGTGACCGAGGCGATCCTGCGCGCGCGGAGCGGGATCAAGGATCCGAGGCGCCCGGTTGGAAGCTTCCTGTTCCTCGGGCCGACGGGAGTCGGCAAGACGGAGCTCGCGAAGGCGCTCGCCGAGACCCTCTTCGACACGGAGTCGGCGATGGTCCGGATCGACATGTCGGAATACATGGAGAAGCACGCGGTTTCGCGTCTGATCGGAGCCCCGCCGGGCTACGTCGGCTATGACGAGGGCGGCCAGCTCACCGAGGCGATCCGGCGCAAGCCGTACGCCGTCGTCCTGTTCGACGAGGTCGAGAAGGCGCACCCGGACGTGTTCAACGTGCTCCTGCAGGTGCTCGACGACGGCCGGATCACGGACGCACAGGGCCGCACGGTGGATTTTAAGAACACGATCGTCATCATGACGTCGAACATCGGCTCCCGGTTCCTCCTTGAGGGCGTCGTCGGGGACACGATTCCGGAGAGTGTCCGCGAAAGCGTGATGGCGGAATTGCGCACCTCGTTCCGGCCGGAGTTCCTGAACCGCATCGACGAGACGATCCTTTTCAAGCCGCTGACCCTGGATGAAATCGGCTCGATCGTGGACCTCCTGCTGGCCGACCTGAACCGCCGGCTGGCCGACCGCCGCGTCGTCGTGGCGCTCGACAGGAAGGCGAGGGAGTGGGCGGCCGAGAAGGGCTACGACCCGGTCTTCGGCGCCCGGCCGCTGAAGCGCTACCTCCAGCGCCAGATCGAGACGCGCCTGGCGCGGGGCCTCATCTCGGGAACGGTCGCGGAGGGATCGACGGTCACCTTCTCCGTCAAGGACGGGGAATGGATCCTGTCCTGAGGGCGCCGCGCCCTGCCCTAAAGCTTCAGCTCGAGGAAGGTCGCCTCCGCGTCGGGATTTTTCCGATACGGTGCGATCTTCCTGAATCCAAACCGCTCGTAGATCGTGTAGGCGACGCCGAGCCTCGGGATGGTGTCGAGGCGGATGGCCGAGTAGCCGAGCGAGCGCGCGAGCGCGATGAAGTCCTCGGTGAGGGTGCGCCCGATCCCGAGGCCGCGAAAGTCGGGTGCGACATACAGCCGCTTCATCTCCGCGCAATTTGCCCCCATGTCGCGCAGCGCGACGCAGCCGGCATCCTCCCCGTCCATTTCCGCGAGCAGGAGCGCCCCCTTGGGGGGGCCGTACATCGTGGCCAGCGAGTCGAGCTCCTCGCCAAAGCCCTGGAAACACAGGTCGATCCCGAGCCACTGCTGGTAGGCCTCGATGATCTTCCGGCCGCGCGCATAGTGCTCGGGCGAGGTGGCCTTGATGATGGAGAAGGGTCGTGGAATGGCGTTCATGAGCTCAGGCTCTTGGCATACCGGACTTCGTCGATCCGGGCGCCCTCCCAGAGGATGCTCTTCTGAGCACCGTCCAGATGGCACCCGGCCTTCTCGTAGAATTGCCTGGCCTGCGCGTTGGCTGCAACCACCCAGAGAATTATTTCTTTGCAGCCCCGGGCGGTCAGGGACGCCTCGGCGCCGGCATAAAGGCGCATCCCGATGTTTTCACCGATGAAATCCGGGCTTAGGTAGATTCCATACACCTCCCCGGCGTCCTCTTTGTCGCTGTCGCGGGACGGTCCCAGGGAGGTCCATCCCTCGATGACCCCGTCGATCAGGACGACCAGCATTTCGCCCTCGGAGGGAACCAGGCGCTTGGTCCAATCCTCGGTCCGGTGGGGGATCGACAGCCCGTCCAGGACGGAATCGGGCTTGTCGCCCCGGGTCGCCGCCTCCCACGAGCGGACCTGTACCTGGGCAATCCTCAAGGCGTCTTCCGGAACGGCCTTGCGGAGGGCGACGGTCATGGATGGCCGGTCAGGCGGCCTGCCGGAGGATCGCGGCCACGACGTCGGGCGTGATGTCGCTCCGCTCCCCGATCGCGAGGACGCCCCGGGCCGTGAGGCGGCGGGCGACCTCGGCGGAGGTCTCGCCCCTGACATCGTAATCCTGCAGCCGCGTGGGCAGGCCCAGTGATTCGTAAAAGCCGCGGGTCTTCGCGATCGCGGCGTCGACCCGGCTCTCCTCGGAGCCCTGGCGCAGGTCCCAGACGCGGTCGGCAAATTGGACGAGTTTCGCCTGCTTCACCGTGCGCTGGACATTCATGAGGCTCGGCATCACGATCGCGAGCGTCCGGGCGTGGTCGATCCCGTGGAGGGCGGTCAGCTCATGGCCGATGATGTGGCTCGCCCAGTCCTGCGGGACGCCGACGCCGATCGCGGTGTTGCAGGCCCAGGTGGCCGCCCAGACGACATTCGCCCGCGCGTCGTAGTCCCGGGGGTTCCTGACCGATTTCGGGCCCTCGTCGACGAGGACACGCATAATCGATTCCGCGAATCGGTCCTGCACAGCGGCGTTCGCAGGGTAGGTGAGGTACTGCTCGATGACGTGGGTGAACGCGTCGGCGACCCCATTGGCGATCTGGCGCTCGGGCAGCGAAAACGTGGTCTCCGGGTCGAGGACCGAGAAGCGCGGGAAGACGGCGGTCTGGGTGAAGGCGAGCTTCTCCTTAATCGAGCGGCGGCTGATGACCGCCGCGCCGTTGGCCTCGGATCCGGTGCCGGGCAGCGTGAGCACGGTGCCGATGGGAATGGCCGTCCGGATCTTCGCGCCGTTGGTCATCAGGATTTCCCAGGGATCCCCGGCGTAGGGAATGGCCGCGGCGACAAATTTCGCGCCGTCAAGGACCGATCCGCCGCCGACGGCGAGGATCCAGTCGATCTTCTCGCGGCGGCCGACCTCGACCGCCTTCATCAGGGTGTCGTAGTCGGGGTTCGCCTCGACGCCGAAGAAGTCGACGGCCTTGCGCGAGCCGAGGGCCTTCCGCACCTGGTCGTACACGCCGTTGGAGCGGATGCTCCCGTTTCCGGCGAGGAGGAGGATGCGGGCGCCAGCGGGGAGCTCTCGGTCGATCGCGGCGATCTGGCCGCGGCCGAAATGAATACGGGTGGGATTGAAATAAGTGAAATTTTCCATGGCGGAGGCCGAGAATCTGCGAAAAATGGCCAAACCGCAACAGCTGCCTTGCCTTCCGAACCCATTCGTTACTTCGATCGGTACGACCGGACCACCAAGATTGAAAAGATCTTCGGCGAGCGCTGGTTGCGCCTCGCCTATGAGAACCCGGTGGGGCGGTTCGCCGTCTGGCTCCTCGTGCGGCGCCAGCTGTTCTCCTGGTACTACGGCCGGAAGATGAACGCGCGGGGCAGCGACCTGAAGATCCTCGGCTTCATCGTCGCCTACGACATCAATGTCGCCGAGTTCACGAAATCGCCGTTCGACTACACGAGTTTCAATCAGTTTTTCCACCGCGCGCTGAAGCCGGAGTCGAGGCCGATTGCGCCCGGGGCCGGCGTCGCGGTGCTTCCCGCGGATGGACGGCACCTCGCATTTCCCGACGTCGACGCGGCGGACGGGTTCTACGTGAAGGGGGCCAAGTTCTCGCTTGGCGAACTCCTGGGGGATCCGGATCTGTCCGCGCGATTCGGGGGAGGATCGATGCTCATATCCCGCCTGTGCCCGAGCGACTACCACCGCTTCCATTTTCCCGTGTCCGGGGTGCCTTCGGAGGCGCGGCTCGTCCGGGGTAAACTCTATTCCGTGAGCCCGATCGCGCTCCGCAGGAACATCCTCTACCTGGTCAGGAACAAGCGGTTCGTGACGCTCGTAGAATCGCCCGAATTTGGAACCGTGGCCATGATCGAGGTGGGCGCGACCAATGTCGGCAGCATCGTGCAGGGCTACCTTCCCGGCCGCCCGGTGGTGAAGGGGGATGAAAAGGGCATGTTTGCGTTCGGCGGATCCTGCGTGATCACGCTGTTCGCGAAAGGGCGCATCGCGTTCGATGCGGACCTCGTCGGTCAGAGCAGGGGTTGCATCGAAACCTATGCCCGGATGGGCGACTCCCTGGGGGCGGCGCCCTCGTGATCGAGTGGCAGCGTGGGGCCGCCCGGGTCAGGAGGTCGAATCTGTCTTCATCAGCCGGTCGTAGGCGGCCTTCACGCGCTGCCAGGCGTCTGAAACCTTCGCCTTGGCGTCGGCCCAGGTGTCCGCGGTCGAGTTGTTGAGGGCGACCAGGTCGGCCTTGAGGTCCGCGCGGGCGTTGTCGTAGTCCTTCTGCGCGGCGTCGCGATCCTTGGCCGCGGCATCGGAGAGGGTTCCGTTCTTGGCCTTCAGTTCAGCGGTCTTCTGGTCCAGGTCGGCGCTCATCTGGTCGATTGCCGAGGAGAAATTCGCCCGCTGCTCATAGGTAAAGTCCTTGATGCTTTCCCAGCTCTGGGAGGCGGCGGCCTTCACGTCGGCGATGGCGTTGTTGGCGGAAGCCTTGGCCTGGTCCGAGTCGGACTTGGAGCAGCCGCTGGAAAGAACGAGGACGGCGGGGCTCAGGGTGGCGAGAAGCAGGAGGAAGCGTTGGGTTTTCATGGGAAGGATTGGACCTGGATTTTCATTCTGGTGCCGGAGCGGTGAAAGACCGCCCGCAACTGGATCGCAAACATACGCGGTTACTCCCTCGAGCGGTATGGGGTGTAATCCGAATCGGACTTGGGCCAGAAAATGCTACCCGGGGCACAAATCGTTCAGATTTTTCAACGTCCGCGCTATAGCACGTTCGGTACCGCGCCGCCCCAGATTTTGTGATTTTAACAAATCCGATGGGCGCCGTGGGAGCGTCGGCCGACGGGCCCAGCCTGATTATTGCCCGATACATAAGGATGAGCCGGAGCTCGCAGGAAAAGGCGCAGTTGGCCGATTTCCAGCCCGGAATTTCGACATTTGTTCATAGTCATTAATTTGCCTGACTTAGTTCGAAAACATTATGACATCCTTTAGGTTTAGTGGAGAATTACGTGAGTAATTGCATGCTCGGGTGGTGGAATTGGCATACACGACGGTCTTAGAAGCCGTTGCCGCAAGGCGTGCAGGTTCAAATCCTGTCCCGAGCATCATCAACAAATTACGCAAGGGGATGCCTCCTGAATTTGACCCCTCCAGCGAAAGGGGAGGCGGGGCTCAAATACGCGTCGCTGGGCCGAGCTGCTGTCATCCGAACGACGGTTGCCTGCCGCGCGGTCGGTGCATTGGCCACGCTGCGGAACCCGATTGCGGCCGTGGCCTGTAACCATTGATCGGGGATTCTTTAGTATGTGGGTGAAGGCTTCTGGCGTCCTTTCGCTCGGAGTCCCCGATCAGCCTTAAAACCGACCAATGCCACCCAACTGAATCACGCGCGGCCAACGATCGGCGCTCCCGCATTCGCGTTGCACAACTTCGTCAATGCCATTGCGGCGAGCCCCATGCATCCCAATATCGCGCCGTTGCTGCCCGCCTACCGAACGCCCATGCACTATGGCATCCGCTGACACCCAGTGAAAATGAACCCGGAAACTGACTCCTCATCCGCGTCGATCTCCCGCGAGCCCGCCACCCCAGCCGGCAAGGGTGCACGCGTCTTTGGCACGACCCTCTGGACGGTCGTCCTCCAGGCCGGCGGCCCGACCTCAGGCGGCAGCGCCGCCGCGCTCGAGCAGCTTTTCCGCACCTATTGGTATCCCCTTTATTCCTACGCCCGTCGCAGTGGGGTGCCCGCCCACGACGCCGAGGACCTCACGCAGTCCTTTTTCGCCTACCTCCTGGAAAAGGACGCGATTTCACGGGCCAACAGGGATAGGGGCCGCTTCAGGAACTTTCTGCTGGCGTCATTCAAGAATTTCCAGGCCAACGAACGGACGCGCGTTTCCGCCGCCAAGCGCGGCGGCGGCCACACCATCGTGTCATTTGACGAGCTCCAAGCCGAGGATCGCTACCGGAACGAGCCGCGGGCCATTCTGCCGGCCGAGATACTCTACGACCAGAAATGGGCCTCGAGCCTGGTCGACCGGGTAATGGCGGCCCTTGACGCCGAATATGCATCGCTGGGAAAAAAGCCGCTGTTTGACCTCCTGCGGCAGGTGGTCTGGGGCGGCAGGGACCAGGGGTACGAGGAACTCGCGCGCCAGGTCGGCACGTCAACGGGGGCATTCAAGGTGGCGGTGCACCGACTGAGAACGCGGTTCAAGGAGTGCCTGCGCCAGGAGGTGGCGCAGACCGTGGCCACACCGGGAGAAGTCGACGATGAACTCCGCTACCTTCTTTCCGCCCTCGGTTCCTAGCTTTTCAATCGCGTGAACGAGAAGAAGCCATGAACGAGGTGCACACGTGCAAGAACTGCGGCGCGTCATTCGCCGCCTCGGGCGGAGAGACCAGCTATTGCCCGTCATGCATCCTGCGGCAGGGCCTGCTCTCCACGGTCGACTCTCTGCCCTCGGACCCGGGCCCCGCGTCGCCGCCCATCTTCGGCTCATATGAGCTCTTCGAAGAAATTGGGAGGGGCGGCATGGGCGTCGTCTACAAGGCATGGCAGCGCAACCTCAAGCGGACGGTGGCGATCAAGCTTCTGGTCTCGGGCGCCTATTCGAGCGAGTCACTGCTTCGGCGCTTCCAGATCGAGGCCGAGTCGGCGGCGAGCCTCCAGCATCCGGGGATCGTCGCCATCTACGAATTCGGGGAGAATGACAGCCAACCCTTCTACGCGATGGAGTTCGTCGAGGGGAAGAACCTGTCCGAGCTGGCCGGCGGCCAGCCCCTGGCGCCTCATCGCGCCGCAGCCTACGTGCGCGCAATCGCCGAGGCTGTCCAGTACGCGCATACCCGCGGCATCCTGCACCGGGACCTGAAGCCCTCGAACGTCCTCGTCGACCTGAATGACCGGCCGCGCATCACTGACTTTGGCCTAGCCAAGCAGCTCCACGCCCATTCGGACGTCACCGCTGCGGGCCAGATGCTGGGCTCGCCCAACTACGCCCCGCCCGAACAGGCCGCGGGCAAGGAGGTCGGAGTGACCAGCGACGTGTATTCGCTGGGGGGCCTCCTCTACAACCTGCTCACGGGCCGACCACCTTTTCTCGCGGGCACGGTCCAGGAGACGCTGCGGCTGGTGTACGAGACGGAGCCCATCTCGCCCCGGATCCTCAATCCCGACGTGCCGCAGGACCTGGAGACGATCTGCCTGAAGTGCCTCGAGAAGCACCCAGAACGTCGCTACGATTCGGCGCAGGCGCTGTCCGACGAGCTGAGCCGTTTCGCGAGGGGCGAGCCGATACTCGCGCGGCCGGTCTCGACCGCCGAGCAGGGGATGCGCTGGTGCCGCCGACACCCGGCCATCGCCTCACTGGCGGCCACGATCGTTCTCGCCCTGACGGCAACGTCCGTGATTTTCTACGTGTCCGCCAAGCGTGTCGAGCGCGCCCGCGACCTGGAGGCGGTCGCCCAGGGCAAGTCGGAAGAGAACCTCTATGCCGCCAACATGCAGGCGGCATCGGGGGCATTGCTCCCGGCTGGCGGATTTGATCGCGGGGGCCTGCGGACGTCCCTTGACGACACCCGTCCCCTCCCGGGGAAAAGGGATTTCCGCGGATTCGAGTGGCGTCATTTCTGGTTCCTTACCCTGTCGGACGCGCTCGCAACGCTCAAGGGACACACCCAGGTCGTGGATGCCGCGTTCTTTTCGCCGGACGGCGGCCACGCCGCCACCCACAGCCTCGACGGCAACCTGCGGGTCTGGGATTCCACCACGATGCGGGAGATTCTATCGCTCGACGACGTGGCCTGTCCCGGGGGATTCACCGCGGACGGATCCCATCTCATATTCAGCCGCCGGGACAACTCGATCTGGCGCCTTGATATTTCGACCAAAGAAACCACGAAGATGCGCGGGGGCGAAGGGCAGCTGATCGAGGCGCTTCCCGACGGCCGCAGCGTCGTCCTGTTCGGTTCCGACAAGATGCCGGTCCTGCGCGCGCTGGACGAGCCGGTAACGGCCTCGAACATCCCGGACGTGCCGGTCGACACCTGCGCGGTCGTGTCCGTCGATGGCAGGCGCGTCGCGGTCGCCGGCCGGCCCTATCCTGGCATCCTGGTCATCGACCTCGTTACGGGGAAACGTCTTGCCGCATTCTTGGACCTGAGGGCGATAACGGCCCTGGCCATTTCGCCGGACGGCTCCCAGGTGGTCTCTGCGGGCTTCAATGGCGTGCTCAAGGTCTGGAGCGTGGCAAGCGGGGCGCTGGAGACGGAGTTCAAGGCGTTCCTTGATCCGATCTGGGGCATCGCTTACTCCCAGGACGGCCGGTTCCTCGCTGGCGGCGGCAACAACCGCTCGCTCAAGGTTTGGGACACGTCGTCCTGGACGGAGGGTGCACCGTTGCTCGGGCACGACAGCACGGTTCGCTGCGTGGCGTTTTCGCCCGACGGACAACGCATGATCAGCGGCTCGGAGGACGAGCTTGCGATGATCTGGCCCTCGCATTCTCACGGCCTGCAAACGGAAATGCCGCAGCTGCTGCGCGGACCCCGATGGATCGACCGAACCCCCTGCATCGCTTTCTCGCCTGACAGCCGCCTATTCGCGGGTACGGCCGCCGACGGCACCATAAAGGTCTGGCGCACTGACACCATCGCCTGCACCGCGACGTTTCCCGAGGACGCGCGCACGGTGGCTTTTTCTCCGGATGGCAAGACGGTCCTCGGAGAGGGGTACAACGGCACCGTGCAGCGCTGGGATCTCAACGGATCGGAGGCGGGCCGAACCATCATGCCGAAGGCCCGCTTCGCAAACTGGCAGGTGGATCCCTTGTCATCCCAGGAGCGGGTGACATTGGTCGCCGATCAAAACGAGTCCATCGCCACCTGCCAGCTGTGCGAGATCACGAGCTCGCGAGACGGGATCAACGCCGGCGCCATGCTCTCCACCACGACGATCGTCCTTTCCGAGGACGGCCGTACGATGTATGTCGGCCTGCCTCAGGGCGGCGTGGAGGTCTGGGATGTGGCGACGCGCAAGCGGCGGTTCGCATTTGCCGCGCACAAGCTTGGCGTCTCCGCCCTCGCTGTGTCGCCGGACGGCCGCTATCTTGCCACGGGCAGCCTGGACAATTCAACGGTGCTATGGACCGCCGACACAGGCCAGCGTGTGGCGACCTTTCACGCACATAACCGGCCCGTCTGGGCCCTGGCCTTTTCCCCGGACGGGCAAACCCTGGCCGCCGGCAGCTGCGACAAGGAGATTATTCTTTGCAGCGTCCCGCTGAAGCGGCATGTCGCCAGCCTGAGTCTCTACACCGGAACTCCCAAGGGCTTCGAGCAGGAGGTCCGACTGATGCGATTCTCGCCCGACGGCAACATTCTGGCCGCCGCGCTGGGCGACGGCACCGTGCGGTTCTTCCGCGCGGCCCCCTTCAGCGAGACCGACAGCGAGCCGCCCGCCAAGGACTACGTTTCGGCGCCCTGACCTCCCAAGAGCACAAGCCCGATGGGCCTAGACCCAAGACTGTATCCCTCCCCTGCGTCCTTATCCACACGTTCGAAAGATGCGCTCCATGTTCACGCTCCGCTCAGTGCTTACAGCCTCGATCTTCTTTGCCGCCCCTGTTTGCGGGCTGTTTGGGGACGTGGTCATCGACTGGAATGCCGCGATGACCCATTTCAGCGAGAGCGAGCCGCCTCCTGGGTCCATGCCCATTGAAACCAGAGCTTTTGCGATGGCCCACATCGCGATGTTCAATGCCATCAGCGCAGTCAAGGGACCGGGGGCGGAGGTGGCGGCCGCGGCCCAGGCAGCCCACAACGTGCTCGTCTCGGCAATGCCCGGCGGAGTCGCCGATTTCGATGCGCTCCTCGCGGATGAGCTGGGTGCCCTTCCGGATGGTATCGGAAAAACCCTGGGTATCCAGGTGGGCGCAAAGGCCGCTGCGGACATGTTGGCCAGCCGTGCCGATGACGGGGCTGCTGCCGGCGAGGGTCCCTACAAGCCGGGGGTTCGTCCGGGTGACTACCGGTTTACGCCGCCCTTCGACGGGCCGCCGTTCAATGGCTATGCCCTGGACCCGAAGCTGGGAAAGGTAACCCCGTTTGTTCTCAGCAGCCCCGATCAGTTCCGCGCGCCCGCGCCCTACACGGTGCGGGATCCCGAATACGCTTTCGAATTCAACGAGGTCAAGGCGCTGGGCGCGCGTGACAGCATGTCACGCACACCTGACCAGACCGAGATGGCGCAATTTTGGTACGAGATGGCCTGGCTCGGCTGGAACCGGATCGCGAGGACGCTTGCCGTCCAGCAATCGGACAGCCTGCTCAACCACGCGCGTCTGTTCGCGGCGTTGAATGCCGCCATGATCGACGCGTTGATTGCCGGGTTCGACTCGAAGTACACATACAACTTCTGGCGGCCGATCACGGCAATCCACGAGGCGGCAAACGATGGAAACAACCTCACGATCGCCGATCCCGCCTGGCAGCCCCTGTTGCTAACCCCCCCGATGCCCGACTACATCTCAACCCATGCCGCCGTGGGTGCCGCGGCCTCGGTGGTTCTCATCTGGTATTTTCAGGGCGACGATCATCCATTCACGTTTTCGAGCACGATGTCCGCGCAGTACCCCCATCTCCATCCGCGGACCTTTCAGCGCATTTCGGAAGCGGCGGTGGAGAATGCACTTTCCCGTATGTTCGCTGGCATCCATTTCCGCTTCGCCTGCCTCACGGGCCTCGCCCAGGGACGCAATGTCGGCGCGTGGGTCGTGCAGCACTCCCCCTACACGGAAGGGCGCTGAGGGTCCCGGGGCCGGCGCGAGAATCCAGGACTGGCGCAATAGCCGGCGATGAAGGGCCGCTGATTCGGGGCGGAGAGTGAATTGGAAGGGAAAGAGCAGGCACTGCCAGTAACCCGCACCCGGGGTTTCTGTAGTACTCCTGTGAAGCCGATTGCCGCTCTGAGCGACCTGAGGCCCGAGCCTTCAAGACCAACCTCCGTCACACGACCTCCATGAAATCCATAATCACCGTCCTCGCCACCGCCGCCGCCCTCACCGCAGTCATCGCCGCAAATGGCTCTGACTTCGCCGCCCCCGTCGTTCTCTCGATCGCGTTCGTGGCCGGCTTCGCCGGAATGTTCGCGAGCGACTACAGCCGCGCCCCGAGCTGCTACGCCGAGCCTGTCAAGAGCCCAGCCGTCCAGGCCGCCCGTGTCCGCCGCAGCGAGTCGGGAGTCGAATTCGCCACCTTCGCTACGTTCAGCACGATGATCGGCTGAGGCACCCGCGGAATCCATGCCCGATGAAGCTTCTCTTGAAATCCACCTTGCCGCCCCGCCCCTTGGGCGCGGCGGCGGGCCCGTTTGGGCGGCATCCAGCCTCCCTCCTGCTCCGGGTCGGCCTCCTCCTCTGTCTGCCACTGGCCTCAATGGCGACCGAGAGCGGCACGACGGCATTCCCCAACGGCGTGGAGGATTTTCTCGTCGCAAGTATGCCGCCGCCCGGGTTGTACGGCACCCTCTATTACAACAGCTACAGCGCGGACAGCCTTGCCGGCAATGACGGCGACATGGCGCTCGAGAGCTTCCGCTTGAGGGTCAGCGCGGTTACATCGCGGATTGACTGGGTGAGACCCGCCTCCGTTCTCGGGGCCGACCGTTGGGGGACGCTTGTTCTCATGCCTTGGGTCGATCTCGACCTGGCCCTGAGCCCCGCACCGGGAGTCGTCCTTAGGGGGTCAAGGAGCGGACTTGGGGATCTCACGATCAGCTACGGCCTGCACTGGACCTTCCCCAATTTCGAAATGGTGAATGCGTTCGATATCGGGATGCCCACCGGCGCGTATGACGCATCCGATCTCGCCAACCCAGGCCTGAACCGATGGGTGATCCGCCTGAACCACATGGGGACCTGGCGCCCCGCCCCGGATTGGGAGGTGTCCTACCGGCTGCTTACGGACTTCAACTTCAGGAATCCGGCCACGGACTATCTCTCGGGCCAGACGGTGTACCTGAACTGGGCGGCCGGCTGGAAGCCCTCGCCCGCCGCCACGCTCGGTCTCGCCGGCTATTTCCTTCGCCAGCTCGCGGATGACCGGCAGAACGGCCAGGTGGTCGGCCCCGACGGAAACCGGGTCAGCGTGGACGGCGTCGGCCCCTGCATAAAATACATCCTGCCGAGCCATGTGATATTGACCGCGAAATTCTTTCACGAATTCGACGTGCGCAACCACCCCGTGGGCAACCAGCTCTGGCTGTCCGTGATCGTGCCCCTCGGCCCCCCTTCCTGGGTCCATTGAAAGCTTAGCGGCAACCAATAGCGTGGCCTGTGCCAAGGCTATTTCAAAAATTAACACTAGAACGAAGCCTCTCGAAACAGAGGCTGTGTGGCCTTGTCTCTTACCTCGAGGCAATCTCAATGCACCGAATGCTCGTGCCACATTCGTGCCAAACGCCTTGTTATTGATGCTCGGCCGTGCTTCCCTTTGCGCAGTCCTATGAAATGCCGCCAGAGCGAAATGGCTCTGGTTGAGGGTGGTGCTTCAAATGTTCGGTACGGTTCAAATCCTGTCCCGAGCCCAACAACGAGTTGCCGCGCTTCATCAAATTCCCCTTTGAAGCCCTCAAGGTGCAGCCTCGCTGCCCGCAGCTTCTCATCGAAACGGTACCGATTACTGTGGGACCCTCGTTGGCGTCTCAGTTTTACTGACTTCTCGACTGTTTCCTTTTCGTCCATGTTGGCACTCGTTGTTTCATTGGAGTGTCACCAATTATGCTTCCATCTTGTGTCTATCATTTGGTGGCTAACACAAATACGGTTGGAGTGGCCGTGGCCGGTATGAATCCCGGCCATCACGGCGCAAAGATGCCGAGCGAACACAAGATGGAGCACACCTCGAAGACTCTGTAATCGCCGCGGCATGTGTATGTTAAAAAAATCGACCAACCTGTTTCCAGACGGCAGTGCGGGTAATAGTTTGCAGAATATTTGAAATATTGTTCCCTCCGCGAATGTGATCGTTATTTCCGAAGTACCGGGCCAACTCTGCAATCGCATTTTTCTCAACGCTTATGCCATGGCCCTCGCGGAAGGCTCCGGGCAGAAGTTAGTGGATCTCTCGCTCAACGAATATCGCTTCCTTTTCCCCGCCACACGCTGGAAGTTGCCGCAACAACTCCACTTCGCATTCCGCAAATTTCTCCGCCTTTTGATCAAAGGCCTGCACCTGTTGCCGTTCACTCGCCCCTGCTTTGTCAGGGTGGGAGCATTGGTCACTGCCGACCACTCGGTAACCCACCCGGAATTCATCGCAGGCATCAAGGCGCGACGATTCACTTTTATCGAAGGGTTTCCCGACCCATCGAAAATCGTGTTGCTTTCGACCGACCCCATTCGCGCCAAATTCACTCCCGATCACAACGTCCTCGAAATGGTGAGAAAGCATGTCTCTGCTGCGCGAACCGGCGTGGATGTCCTGATTGGCCTGCACATTCGGCGCGGAGATTATGTCCATTTCTTCGGGGGCAAATACAATTACTCCACCAGCTTTTATCAGCAGGTCATGGAAACCATGGGCTCCTTTTTCTCGGGCCGCAGAGTTGCCTTCCTTCTCTGCACCAACGGCCCAAAGGAATTCGCCGACAACCTCCCTTACAAGATCATCTCCGGCCCCGGCATGGAGCAGGGCGCCCTCGGCGACCTCCATTGTCTCGCGGAATGCGACTATATCATCGGCCCGCCCAGCTCCTTTTCGCTCTGGGCAGCGTTCTACGGTCGCAAGCCAATCGTCCATTTGTTCGAGCAGCGGCTTCCCGCCGGCGTTGCCGATTTTGTCATACCGGACCGGACTTTTGAATGCGCTGACGGAAAATTCTCGTTGGAAGAGAGAGGTCGGCTCCAAAACCTCAACAACGAATTCTACGGCAAGCATAAGAGAATAAAGCGCCTTTACGACAACATCCACATCCCGATTCGTTAATCTCTTCCTGATTCCCGCCTCCGCGAACTCTCGCATCCTTGACGGCCATTGTCGAGCGACGGTGTAAAGGGGCCCCAGCCGGGAACAGCCGGGGACTCGGAGAAGGTCGATGGCGTGCGGCGAGGTCCGGTCCGCCGCCAGCGTGAGTTTGACGAGCGTAGGGAAAGGTGACGATTCCGCACGACCCATCACGATGGGACACCTCCGTTTGCCAGCCGGTCGAGTGACGCACAGGGAACGCCCATTCCTTTCTGGCATTTCCGCCGAATCTCAACAAAAGCGGCGCGAGCGTTTAGCGAGCGACAGCAATTCTGGGCAAAAGATAATCGGGCGGATGCCAGACACCCAGATCGAAAGGTGATCGATACAGTTGAAAAATCTGCACTTGTTACGGAACCTCGTACACCTCTGCCAAGGCGACCCCCGTCGAATTATTGACCCCCGAAAGCTGCATCGTGTAAGCGCCCGCCGAAACGTTCACAATGAGCGCGCTGTCCGCACTGCCCGAAGCCAGCGCGAACGCACCGACCGAGGCTGCTGCGCTCGCGATCTGAGCGGGATTGGAGCTCGTGCCCCAGCCCGTGTTGGAGGCGATTACGTTGCCGGAGCTGTCGAAAACGCTTAAGCTCGGCTGCGCCAGGGCTCCGCCGACGCCGAAGGCGGTCAATGCGGGACCATCGGCCCGGGCGAGCAATTCCTCTGAGCCGGTGCCCGCGATGACAAAACCGGGGATGATGATATTGGCGCCGGTGCCCACGAGAGCCCGGGTGGAGATGTTCGCCAGCTGGGTGCCGCTCGTGGACACCTCGTAGACCTCGGCGAGCGCGACCCCGGTCGAATTGCCGACGCCCGAGACCTGGACCGTGTAGGCGCCGGCGGGAAGGCTGGCGATGAGCGCGCAGTCGGCGCTGCCCGAAGCCAGCGCAAAGGCGCCGACGGAGGCCGCGGCGCTCGAGATCTGGGCCGGGTTCGCGTTGGTGCCCCAGCCCGTGTTGGAAGCCAACACGGTGCCCGCGCTGTTAAATACGCTCAAGCTCGGCTGCGCCAGGGCTCCGGCGACCCCGAACCCCGTCAAGGCCGGCCCATCGGCGCGGATGAGGAGCGTCTCGATGCCGCTTCCGCTGATCACGAAGCCGGGGATGAGAATGTTGGCGCCGGTCCCCACCTCGGCGCGGGTGGAGATATTGATGAGGCGCGCCGACCCGTTTGAGCCTCCGCCACCCCCTCCGCCGCCTCCTCCCCCTCCGCCTCCGGTTGGCGTGGGAGTTGGCGTAGGATTAGGGCCCGAACCCGAACCGGAAAGGGCGAACTTGGCGACAAAGGCGTCCTGAAAGCCACCGTTGGCGGTCTGATAAGCACCGCTGGTCACGGGAAAATCCGTCGAACTCGCCAAGCCAGCTATGTAAATGCCGCCCAATTTGTCCAAGGCAATGCCGTAGGCTAGATCCTGGATACTGCCGCCGAGGTAGGTCGAGTACAGCAGCGTGGATCCGCCTGGGTTGAGCTCCGTGACAAATGCATTGAGGCCAATGGGCATCGTATTGCCTGCCGCGTTATTCACGGTCTGATAGGCGCCCGATGTGGTGGGAAAATCCGTCGATGCCGCGCTCCCGATCACATAGGCGTCGCCCTGGCTGTCCACGGCGATCGCATTGCCGACATCTCCCGAGCCGCTCACGGTGGCACCTTGGATTGGGATTGGGGCCAAACCGCTGCCGCTCAGGAAAGTCGAATACACCAGGCCCGTGCCGGCCGAGTTGACCTCGGTGACAAAAGCGGCTACACCCTCGTTGGCGTAGGCGTTGTTGGCGGGCTGAAAAGCGTTCCCCGCCACCGGAAAATCCGCCGATTCCGTATAACCGGTCACGTAAGCGTCGCCCGAACCGTCCACGGCAATGCCGGCGCCGTAATCGTCGATCGTGCCACCGAGGAAAGTCGAGTACACCAGCGCCTTGCCGCTTGGGTTGAGTTTGGTCACAAACACGTTGTAAGCGACGGTCTGCAGACCCGCTTCTTCGGCGGCGTTGTTCACGGTCTGAAACGCGCCATTTGTGATCGGAAAATCCGTCGAGGCGGCACTCCCGGTCACATAAGCGTTGCCCGAGCTGTCCACGGCGATGCCAGTACCTTGAGCGCCATATAAGCTGCCGCCTAGGTAGGTCGAGTACACCAGAGCCGTGCCGGTTGGGTTGAGCTTGGTGACGAAAGCGTCGTTCCAACTTGCCGCGACGTCGGCAATAGTGACCTGAAAGGCGCCCGCCGTAACGGGAAAATTCATCGAATGCGCAGTGCCAATCACATAGGCGTTGCCCGAGCCATCCACGGCAATGCCGGCGCCGGAATCCTGGGAGCTGCCCCCTAGGTAGGTCGAGTACACCAGCGCCGTGCCTGTCGCGTTGATCTTGGTCACAAAGGCGTTTTCAACATAACTCGAGGTGGTGTTGTTCACCGTTTGAAATGCACCCGCGGTGATGGGAAAAGTCGTCGACTGCGTAAAGCCGGTCACATAGGCGTCGCCTGAGCCGTCCACGGCAATGGCATGGCCGACATCGCCAAACTGGGCATTATTCCCGGGGTTGCCGCTCCCGCCGAGATAGGTCGAGTACACCAAGGCCGTTCCGGTTGGGTTGAGCTTGCTGACAAAAACGCATTGGAAGTTAGCGGGCTCGTTGTTCGCCGACTGAAATGCCCCCGTTGTCACGGGAAAATTCGTCGAAAAAGTAGTGCCGGTCACATAGGCGTTGCCGGAACTGTCCACGGCGATGCCATCGGCGCCGTCGCTCAGGCTGCCGCCGAGGTAGGTGGAGTAGGAGAGTACCGGGTCGATGACCACGGACTTCGATCGATCGAACTGCCCCAGCGTAAAGCCAATCGTATTCTTCGCCAGCAACGCGAACTTGCCGTCAATCGGCAGGCGCTCGCCGTCCTTCACTTGATAGATGACAGGCTTGTGAAAGGCGATCTCGCCGCTCTCCGCTGAAACGGTCAGATCTCCATCGGCAGTTAGCTCGAGCTTCTTGGCGCCAACGAATTGAAGCCGGATGGGTTTCGGATCGGCCCCCGGCGCAACGACGAAGTCGTATTCCAACTGGCGCTGCTCGCCGTAATAGACCAGATCGATGCCCGGATAGACGCTTCCGTACTCGACCTTGGCATAGGTGGGCACGCCGCTATGCCATTTGGACGGGTCATTGCCGATAAAGTAGTTGGCCGTGCCGGGAAGTGGGTCCATGCCCGTGACCCGCATCGCTCGGTTCGCGCCGGCCAGATCCATCCGAACGATTTCGGTCTTCCTTCTCTCGTCCGCGGAAGCGGCCTTGGGTCCATTTCCGATTGCCGGGCCACGCTTCGCGTTGGACGCGTCCGTTTTTGTCAGTGTCAACACCGCCGACGAATCCGTTAGGAACAGCGAGTAACCGCTGCCCCTGGAAAGAAACTTCACCGTATCGCCTGCCTGACCTTGGTTGGCCTCAAAGCTGAGCGGAAGTTTTCCGTAGTCTTGGGCCAACTGGGCCGTTTTCGCAGCCGGGTTGTTCGTTGCCTCAAACGCCTGCCCTGCAGCAGAAGCCAGGGAAGCCGACACACCGATAAGTCCTGAAATTAGCAGGACCCGTTTTGGGTAAAGATGTGCGCTCGAGAGAATAAATGCCTCCTTTGGCGGGATCGTCGCAGACCACGCTGCCAACGTAAACAACTTCCTGAACGCCGACATCACTCACATCTTGGGAGACGGGGGCGGTGCTGGCGGCAGCACGCCGGCCCCCGGGGCGGCTTGGTTGAGATTCGGCGTCAGGTCCCCATCGACGCGGGCGGGGTCGAGGCCGAGGGTTTCAAGTCAGGGGTGTAAAACTCTACCATAACCCATAAAACTGTATTCTATTGCTTGACCTCTGCAACCTAATCGTGTCATGTTTCGGCTGCTCCAATGGAATTGACCCGTCGCGATGCCCTCAAGGCCCTGGCCGGAACGGCTGCGCTTGCCGCGCTGCCGCGCGGCCGGTCCGACACGACGACTCCCGCCCCGGCCGGCCCGACCATCCCCATCACGTCCGATTCATTCAGTCACTCGGTATGCCGGTGGTGCTACGCGAAGATGCCGCTAGAGGACCTGGTCGTGGGGGCGAAAAGGATCGGACTTTCGTCCGTCGAGCTTCTCGATCCTGAGGATTGGCCCGTCGTCCAGAAACACGGCCTCACCTGCGCGATGGCCAATGGCGTGACCAAGATCCCGGACGGCCTCAATCGCATCGGAAACCATGCCACCATGGTTCCCGGGATGATCGAGCGCATCAAGGCCTGCGCCGATGCCGGGCTTCCCAATGTGATCTGCTTCTCCGGCAACCGCGCGGGCATGGATGACGAGCTGGGCCTGGCGAACTGCGCGACCGCGCTCAAGCAGATTGTCGGCGAGGCGGAGAGGCGCCGCGTCACCGTCTGCATGGAGCTCCTCAACAGCAAGGTGACCCACAAGGATTACATGTGCGACCACACCGCCTGGGGCGTGGAACTCGTCAAGCGCGTCGGGTCCGACCGGTTCAAGCTGCTCTACGATATTTTCCACATGCAGATCATGGAGGGGGACGTGATCAGCACGATCCAGTCGAACCACACGTACATTGCCCACTATCACACCGGCGGGGTTCCCGGGCGCCACGAGATCGATGACACGCAGGAGCTTTATTACCCGGCGATCGCGCGCGCGATCAAGGAGACCGGGCACCGCGGCTACGTCGCGCAGGAATTTGTGCCCGTGCGCGACCCGCTCACCTCGCTCGCCCAGGGCGTGGCCATCTGCACCGTCTAGCCGGGCCGCGGGATCGGCGTCCTCTACTGGCACCCGGAGGCCACCTTCATCCCGGGAGCCACGGGCCCGAGGAGCGGACCCGACCCGCGCTCGTTCTTCGACGTGACGGGCCACGCGCTGCCGGCGATCACGGCCCCTGGGTTATAATCCGCGCCGTCCCAGCGGCGGGGACGCGGCTCGGGCACAGCGCGGGAAGGGCGACGGCCGGGATCAGGAAACGGCGTCGTGAAGTCACGGAAAAAGGGGGCCTGGCGTGTTCGGGGAATACCCCGAGAGGAAGGCCGGGGACTATCCCATAAGGGGCCGAAGACAAAGCTTGGCATGAAGCGAGCCTCCGGATTTTCCCACGTAGACCGGGCGCACTGACCTTTCGGACTTCTCAGGGGTATGGAATCTCGTTAGTGAAACCCCCATGCCCCATTTCGACGAGGATTTCTGGGAGGATCTCCTCACCCTGATCGAGGAGGGGAAGGTGATCCCCGTGATAGGCGCCGGGGTGGTGACCCGCGGCGACGACCAGCAGCCCTTTTATCCATGGCTGGCCCGGCGGTTGGCGGAGCGCCTGAACATTCCGAACGACGCGCTGCCCGCCGAGGTCGACCTCAACAGCGTCGCCACGTGCCACCTGCTGAACCACGGCGACAGCAATACACTCTATACCCGACTGGCCCGGATTCTTCGCGACGAATGTCCCGCGCCCGGCCAAGCGCTGCGCGATCTGGCCAGCGTGTCCGCCTTCAATTTATTTTTGACGACGACGTTCGACCCGCTTCTGCAGCAGGCCCTCGACCTGGAGCGATACGGCGGCTCGAACCAGACGGCGGTCTATTCCTTTTCCCCCGGGGCCGAGACCAAGGATCTGCCCGCGCGCCGGCGCGATCTTCCGAGTTCCAACGTATTCCATCTGCTGGGGCGAATCTCCTCGATGCCGGAGTACGTCGTCTGGGAGGAGGACATGCTCGAGTTTATGTTCGCCCTGAACAAGCACATGCCGAATCTGGAGCGCCTCGGGCGCGACCTGAAGGAGCACGGATTGCTGATCCTGGGCCTCAATTTCTCGGACTGGCTCGTGCGCTTCTTCCTCCGGGTGACCAAGCAGGAGCGGCTCTCGGCCCTCCGGGTCCATCGGGAGTATCTCGCCGACGGCCCGGACGCGCGCATCCCCGAAAGCATGGTGCTCTTCTTCGGGGCGGTCAGCCGGGACATCCATGTCATGCGCCAGGACCCGCGGGCTTTTTGCGCCGAGCTGGCGCGCCGTTGGAAGGAGCGGCACCCGGAATCCGCCGCCAAGGCGACGATGGCCCTGCCGCCCCCCGAGCCCGAGATGCGGCGCGGCGCTATCTTCATCAGCTACGCGCGCGAGGACGAGGCCGCCGTCGCCACGCTGGTGCAGGGCCTGCAGGCGCGGGGATGCGTCGTCTGGTATGACCGCGATCGCCTTCAGGCCGGACAGCAGTGGCACAACACGCTTGAGGATGAGGTGAAGACGCGGTGCGGGCTGTTCCTTTCCGTCATCTCGCGCACGACCGAGAGCACCCGCGAGAGTTACTACCACCTCGAGCGCAACTGGGCGGCGGCCCGCGCCGAGAGGCTCTCCTCCGGGGAGGAATTCTACCTCTCCATCATCATCGACGACACCCCGCTCGCGACCACGCGCGAGCCGCGCTTCTCCAGGCAGGTCCAGGCGGTCCGCTTGCCCGATGGCGCGCTCACGGAGGGCCTGGCCAAGAGAATCCTTGAGTTGCAGGCCAAGGTGATGGCCGCACGCGAATGAGCGCCCCCAAAGACGCGGCACCCCTCGCGACGCCGGAGGCCCCGTGGCTCGGGCTCCGTTCGTTCACGGAATTCGCGCATGGCTACTTTTTTGGCCGGGGCGCGGAACTCGAGGACCTGTTCGAGCGGATCGTGGACAAGCCGCTCACCGTCCTTTTCGGAAGATCGGGACTCGGCAAGAGCTCGCTCCTTCAGGCGTCGCTCACGCCGCGCCTGCGCGAGCGGGGTTTCCTGCCGGTGCTGGTCCGATTCGACCACGCGCCGGAAGCCGCGGGGCTGGGGGAGCAGATGCTAAGAAAGCTCCTCGAGGCCCTGCGGTCCGAAGGCTGGGGGACCCTTGCGGACCGCCTGGCGGAGGGCATCCGCGAGGCCGAGGCGCGGCCGGAATGGAACGCCGCCGATTTCCTCTGGCTGATCTTCCACGACCCGTTCTATGGCCTGCTGCCGGGCCGGACCGAGGCGGCGAAGCCCTTCCCGCGGCCTGTCTTCCTCATCGACCAGTTTGAGGAGATATTCACGCTCGGCGACCGGCAGGTCCGGCGCCCGGTGAGCATCATCTTCCGGGAGGCCCTGTCGTCGCTCGTTGAGAATCGCCCGCCCAACTCACTGCGCGCGCGCCTTGAGAAGGACGACGCCCTGGTGGAGCGTATCATCTACCAGGCCCATCCCGCCCGCTTCCTCCTCTCCCTGCGCGAGGACTTCCTGCACGTCCTGGAGCGCTGGCGGCGCTCCATACCCTCGCTGATGGAGAACCGCTTCGAATTGCGGACGCTCAGCGGCCCCCAGGCCTTCGAGGCGGTCGTTCTTCCGGGTCAGCTCCGGCCTGGCGGCCCCCCGATCATTCCCGATGAGGTCGGGCAGGCCATCGTCCGTTTCGTCGCGGGCGTGAAGGGGGACGTTCCACTGGCCGAGATTGACGCCGTCCCGCCGCTCCTCTCGCTCGTGTGCGCCGAGCTGAATGCCCAGCGCATCGCCGCCGGGCAGCCGCAGATCACGCGCGCCCAATTCGAGGGACACAGCGACGAGATCCTCCTGAGCTTCTACAACCGAAGCTTCGAGCCTGCGAGTTACGGGGCGGCGTTCGAGGGCCTTCCGGGAGCCGACGCCACGCTCCGGTCGCTGCAGCGCCTGATCGAGGACCGCCTCGTTTCGCCGGACGGCTTTCGCGAGAACATCGCGTTCGACACGATCGCCCGCGACCTCGCGCGGGGGACCGATCCGGAAACGGCGAAGGTCGCGATGGACAAGATTGTCGAGCGCCGCCTCCTCACCGTGGAGGAACGCGGAGGGGTGCGCCGCCTCGAACTCGCTCACGACGTCCTCGCTCCCATTGTCAGGGCCAGCCGGGACGATCGCCAGGAAAAGGAGGCGGTGGCCTTGGCGAGGAGGGACCAGGAACGGGCGGAGGCGGAGACGCGAAAAGCCCTCCATCAGCGCAACCGCCTGCGCCGGTGGGTGGGTCTTTCCCTCGTGCTCGCCTTCCTCGCCATTGCCGCGGCGGTCGGTGCGTGGCTCGAGACGAAAAAGGCGAGGGAAGCCGCCGATTCCTCGATCGAGACCTTGAAGGCCATTTATGGCGATTATGTGGCCAACTCGCTCGAGAATACCCCCAGCGTCAGCGCGCCGCAGGCAAAGCTGCTCAAATCCAACCTGACCAAGCTCCTCCTCTCGCGGTCGCGCGATCTCTACGCAAACCAGCCGGGCATTCGGGGAACGACCGACTACATGGCCCGACTCCTGGTCGACCAGGGTCGCGACGCCACGTACGACGACCACTTCGCGGCGGCCGACCGCGCGCTCAGCGAGGCCATGGAATGGGCCAAGAAGCAGCCGGTCGACAGTGCCGCGTCGGCCGAGCTTCGCGCCGACATCCTCCTGGAGGAGGCCCGGGTTCCGTTTATTTCCGGCGATCAGACGAAGACGGTCGAGCTCGCGAACGCGGGTCTTTCGGAGGTTCATGCGATGGAGTCGAAGTGGCCGGACTCGTGGAGGCTTCCCTACGTGGAGATCCGGTTGGAAAATGTGCTGCACGCCAATGACAAGGGCCCGGAGGCCCGCGCGAGGTTCCTGGAACTGGCGGCGCGCCTCGATCCCCTGATAAAGAAATCGAACAACGACTTCGATCCGGCATTCTGGCGGTTCGCCATCGAGTCCAACTCATTTCGGGTGGCGGGCACGTTCACCGGCAGCCAGGCCGATTTCGTCGCGGTCAAAGACCATATCGTCTGGTTTCGGGAACACCTGGTCCTTGACAGGGACGAGGCGCTCGCCACGGCGGACCAATCGGGGGACAGCCTCGAAAAAATCCGGAGCTCCTTTCAGGATGAATTGTCCGGATCAAACGACAAATCCGGGGGGGGAATCCGGCGGGTCATCCAAATCGACACCGCAACGGAAAACCTCAAGGATTTCCTGAGTTTCCTGGGCGATCAATTCTCCGCGAAGAACGACCCGTCCACGGTGGAAGTGCGGCGATCCATCTTGGGGGAGCTGGAGCGAACCATGACCCTCATAGAAAGTAGCCTGCCCCCCGGCAACCTGAGCGCCTACGATGCCCGCGAGAAGGTGCTGCAACTTGAGGAGTCGGCCAAGAAGGACGGGGCCAGCTTTCTCGCCGTTAGCGAGCTGAGTGCCGAGGAGGACAAGCATGCGTCGCTCCGGTCGAGCATGGTCTCCACCGAAAACGTGACGGAGATTCTGGTCCCGGCCGTCAAGGAATATGCCGCGGACAATGCCGACGCCGCCGCGAAGGCGACCGCCCTTGGAAAGGCGGGCGACGCCCGCCGCCTCTTTGACTTTCTTGATTTCGGCGACGCGGACACCGTGTTGCACAACCTGGACCTGATAATCGCATTGGAAAAGGTGCGCGGCGCCAACCCTTCGGACCCGCTCGTGGCTCTCGATATGGACATGGTGGAGCACTACGCCGACCTCTACAGGCGCGTGGGCCGCGAGACCAAGATCGGCTACCTCGATTCGTTCTCCGCCATGACGATCGACATGCTCGAGGGCTGGTTCTCCAAGCGACATTACGACAAGATCACGGGGCTCTACCAGGACACGTTCAGGGTCTTGCCCATCGCAAAATCCGCCTCGAGGGACAGGTCGTACCTTATCCTGGAGCTCAGGATCTGTGTCATGGCGCTCCTGAAAACCGACCGGTTCGAGGAGGGCCGAAGGCTTCTCGGAGAGTCTCTCGCGCTCTGCGACAGCATCCTCGCGGATGGCCAAATGGACTGGTACACGAACAGCGCCTATCGCACCCTCTGCTTCGAAGTGGCGGGGACCATGAAGGAGACGGGACATCCCGCCGAGGTGCAGCCGCTCCTCAGGCGGGGCTGGACGCGACTGGCAGCCTTGTATGGCCGGGAGGGCGTCCTCGATCGGGTCCACGACCTGCCCTTCGACGGAGACCTGCCGGTGGGTGCATCGTCCGAGGACACGGCGTTCTTCGGGATGTTCGCAAACGGCGCCTCGGGGGCGATGAAGGCCGAGGACATGCAGCGCTTCAACATCCCGTGCGATTTCGGCGGCACGAAGTCCGCGTTCAGTTTCTACGTCATCTCGGGCCCCAATGGCCTTTCGGTGTTTCTCGATCAGGTCCGGTGGCTCAAGGACGTGCGGGGCGGCAGCGTGCCCAAGGAGGTGGTCGACGGCTTCACCGCCCTTTGGAAGATTGCCGTCGAGAAGAAGGTGAGCTTTCCGGAGCTTTGCAATTATGCGCTTGGGACCGCCAAGGCCGACGACACCAATAAGCCGGCGACGGCGTTGCCGTCCAAGGGAACGGGCCCGTAGCCGGGCTATGATCGGGGCGAATAGGGACAAATGAGCCGACATGACCATTAGAACATCCTTGGGGATCCTCGCCCTCGGCGTCGCAGCGTCCCTGCAGGCCTCGGACCTGGCGCCTGCCCCGGAATTCCGGGCCTACGTGAACGGCCGGACCGTGGAACTTCACGGGTTCGCCGAGGGCGCCTTCGGGCTCTTCGAGGTCGCCAGTCCGGTCGACGTCGAAATTCAGCTGGGCTTCGACGTCCGCTGGGTGAATGTCCGGCCGTTGTCGGCGGCCATCACCGCTGCGATAGGTCCCGACCACCGGAGCGTCCGATTCAAGATGGGGAGCGCACTGCCGCTCACCGTTGAGTTCAACGATGACCTCTCCCGCGTGGTGCACCTGTTTGGCTACGCGCCGGAGAAGGATATCCCGGTCGCCGGGACCGCCCATGTCCGCTTTTTCGGCCCCGGAATCCACGAGGCGGGCCTCGTCGAGCTGAAGGACGGCGAGACGATGTACCTGGCGCCCGGGGCGTGGGTGAAGGGCAACGTGCGCTCGGTCGGCACCCGCAACGTGACGATCCGCGGCCGGGGTGTGCTCGACGGAAGCGACATTCCGGAGCGACCCCCCAGCGGGTCCGAGATCCCGGGCGGGGACGGGACACGGAACATGATCTACCTAGAAGGGACCTCGGGGGCGAGGGTGGAGGGCGTCACGCTGTTCAACAGCGAATCGGAATGGACCGTCTACATGACCGGGACGACCGGGACCCGGGTCGACGGAGTCAGGATCCTGAACCCCAGCGTCCACTACGGCGACGACGGCTACGACATCGTCTCGTCGAGCGACGTGGTCCTCGAGAACATCTTCGTCCGGACCAACGACGACTGCGTGGTGGTGAAAAACCTGGGCGACGTCGACACGCACGACATCACCGTGCGCCACGCGGTGCTCTGGAACATGCCCACGGGGGGAAACGGCCTCGAGATCGGTTTTGAGACGAAGAACGCGTCGATCCACGACATCCACTTCCAGGACATCGACCTCATCCACGTGGAGCGCGGTTCGGCCATCAGCATTCACAACGGCGACTCCTCGACGGTGAGCGACGTGTCGTATGACGACATCAGGGTCGAGGACGCGCGCCGCAAGCTTTTCGACTTCGCCGTCCTCTACGCGCAATACGGTGCGGACAGGCCGCCAAGCGCCGCGGAGAATTCCAGTCGCCTGGACCGCGGGGGCACGTGGGACGGCCTCCTGCGGTATACGCCCGAGGAAAAACCGGAGCGCGCCCAGTTCCGCGGGCGAATCCGGAACATCCGCGTGAGCCACCTGCACGTGGTGGAGGGGGCGCTTCCCTACAGCATCGTGGCGGGCTTCGACGCGGACCACGACGTCGAGAACGTGCGGATCTTGGACCTCAGCTACTTGGGCCGTCCCCTCCTGGACGCGGAGCAGGCGAGGTGCGTGATCGAGAACGCGACGGGCGTGACGTTCCGGTGAGTGCGGGAGCGCGAGGGAGCGCGTCCCGTCAGGAGCGGATTTCCTTCAGGAGGCTCGTGAGGTAGGGGATGAGCTGCTTCTTCCGGCTCACGATCCCGGGGAGGTCGAAGATGTTGTCGGTCTCGACGTGGGAATAGTTGATGCGCTCGATGAGTTCGGATCCGCCCTCGACCATGAGGAGCGAGTTCTGCGTGTTGACGTCGGTCACGAGCAGCGCCGCAAATGAAAGGGTTTCCTTTTTTCTCAGCTCGTCGAGAGCGAACGCGATGCTTCTTGAGCGGCTCCAGAAGTTCGCAAACCCGAGCTCCTCGACCTGGGACACCGCGAAACGAACCCCCTCCTCCGTATATACCTTGTGGTCGGACCGGACAATCGCGTCCGGGGAGTTGGCCAGGATCACGGAACCCGAGGAGAAGATCGCCTCGGCAAGCACGCTCGACTTTTCCCCCGCGATCCCCGAGAGCCACTCTAGGATCTCGGCGTCCTTCGGGGTCGTGGTCGGGCTGTTCAGGTGGAGTGTGTCCGAGATGAGCCCGGACATCATGATGCCTGCCGTCCCCTGCGATGGGACGAGGCCCGAAGCCCGGAACAGGTCGGCGACGATGGTGCAGGTCGACCCGACGGGCTCGTTGATGAAGAGGATCGGCGCGGGCGTGCTCATCGGCCCCAGGCGGTGGTGGTCGATGATCTCGGTCACCAGGACCTCGTCGGCGCCGCTCACGGCCTGCGTGAGCTCATTGTGGTCGACCAGCACGAGGCGGGTCTGGATCGGCTTCAGGATGTCGCTCTTCGAAAGGACGCCGGCAAGGACGCCGTTCTCGTCGAGGACCATCAGCGCCGGCGTGGAGAGGGTCGCGATCTTGCGCCGGATGTCGCTGATGCGGGCATCGCGGCTCACCGAGCCGAAGGACCGCTCGACGACGCGCTCGATGCTCGACGCCGTGCGAACGCCCCAGGCGGTCGTGGCCGAGTCGTACGGGCTGATCATCACGCTGACGCCCCGGGCCCGCGCAAGCGCGACGACGTCGTCATCGACGGCAAGGTTGCTGGTGACGATGATGCCCCTCAGGCCGAGCTCGATCGCCCGCAGCTGGATGTCGCGCCGGTCGCCCACGATCATGAGGGACCGCGAGGCGGGGATGCCCTCCCGCTCCGATATCTTCCAGAAGGACTGGAGGTCCATGGTCCCGAGGCGCACGTAGAACTCCTCGGGACGCTCCTCCTCGACCAGGTGGACGGCCTTGGCCTTGAGCGCCTTCGCGATATTGGCCAGGGAGCCGTGGACCTGGCGTACGAGGCTCGGCTTGTTGACCCTGGGGATGAAGATGCCGCCCAGTTGGGCTAGGGAAAGCGTGCCCACCACCCGGTTGCCGGGGGCGACGACGGGAAGCATGCCGATCGTGTTCCCCTCGATGAGCTCGAGCGCCTCGGCGCAGGTGGCGTTTTGCGGGACCGTGACCACCTGGGAGTCCATCAGGTCGCGCACCCGCGGCCAGACGTCGCTCAGGTAAACGGGGAGCGGGTGGCGGAAGCGACCGAGGATCGTGTCAATCCGGGCGTTCGAGTTGCCGCAACGCGCTGCAACGTAGCCCTTTTCGCCGCGAGCTTCCTTGTAGGCCGCATAGGCGATCGCGGAGCAGATCGCATCGGCGTCCGGGTTCCGGTGTCCGATGACGTAGATTGCATTGGCAGAGGGCGCGAAGGGCGCGTTCGACATGGCGCGACTGTTAGGGCAAAAAAATCTGAATTCAAGGACCCGGACTCATTTTTGATCAATTTGCTTGGTAGCCGCCTGGGCCTCGAAAAACCCGAAGTTGTGGGACCGTCGCCGGATTCGGTTGTCTCCTATTCCTACGATGAAATGTCCCATGAGCGATGATCCGCGCGTCGAAGCCGATTCCAAAGGAAGCCCCATGTCCCCCGCACGAGATCGCCCTTATGCGGCATTTGCCCGGGCCGTTCCTTTTTCTCTGGGCGTCGCCTTCCTTGCCGGATGCGCGCCGGTGACCTACATCGCGCCTGCGCAGCAGCCCCAATATGTGGAGGGCCCGCCACAACAACCGGCCTACTACCCCGAGACCCCTCCTGCGCCCGCTCCCCAGTATGAGCCACCTCCTGCGGCTCCCGTCGCGGCGAACCCCCTGGACGCGCTGATGGCTCCCGTTGCCCTTTACCCCGACCCCTTGATTTCAATCCTGCTGCCCGCCTCCACCTTCCCGTCGGACATTTCGGCGGCCGGCCAATATCTCGCCGCCGGGGGAGATCCCGGCCAGGTCGACGGCCAGCCATGGGACCCAAGCGTTCGCTCGCTGGCCCATTATCCCGACGTGGTGACCTGGATGGCCAGCAACGGGCCCTGGGTGCAGGCCGTCGGATCCGCCTTTGTGTCGGAACCAGCCCAGGTGATGGAGGCGATCCAGCGGCTCAGGGAGCTTGCGTGGGCCGCCGGGACGCTCGCAACCACCCCGCAGCAGCAGGTGGTGGTCGAGAGCTCCTACGTGGAGATCGTCCCCGCCCAGCCCAATATAATCTACGTTCCAATTTACGATCCGCAGATCGTCTTTGTGGACCAACCTTACTATGACTACCCAGGGCCCTACTGCAGTTACGGGCCGCCTTACCAGGCCGGCGTGTGGCTCACGTTTGGCTGCGACTGGCAGGGCGGCAGCGTCGGCATCGTCGAATCCGACTACTGGTATGGGGGCGGCGGCAACTGGCGCCGGAACGGCCCCGAACCCGTAAACACCTGGCGCTTTCCCGCGAACCGCCCGAGGCCGCAGGCCCCGTCGGGATGGCGGCAGAACCCTCAGACGGTGCGGGTGCGCCCGATTGCCGGAGCTCCGCCGCAGCCGCCCCAGGCGGCATTCCGCGACATCCACACCCGGGGACCGGCGGCGGTGACGGCTGTGAGCCGCAATCCCGCAGCGTTCAAGGGCAAGCCCATCAATACGACCGTGCTGCCGAGGACCGCGGGTGCGGCGCCCAAGGCGCCGGCACCTTCCAATTCATCGCAGGGCTACCGGGTCTCGGGTGAGCCGACACCAGCGCCGGAGAGGCGAGCGCCGGCCACGCAGGGCGAACCCGACCAGGTTCGCCCCTACGCGCCGACGCCGACTCCGAGACTCCCTTCGCCGACCCCGCGCCCGAAGCCCAGCGTCACGGAGCCCTACGGCGAATCCCGCTCGGTTGTGCCCACGGGACAGCCGAGGGTGGAGCGTGAACCGACGCCCACGCCCAAGGCACGGACCGAGGAGGCGAATCCTGAAAAGCGCCCCGTTGCGCCGAACGAACAGCCGAGGGACGATCGGGAGAGCACCCCTACGCCGAAAGCGCGGACGCAGGAGCCGAATCGGGAATCGGATAAGCGGCCGGAGCCCGAGCAGAAGGCGACGCCCAAACCGGCCCCGAAGCCGTCGCCTCGGCCCACCCAAGCGCCCAACCCCGGGCAATAGTTGCAAAGAGGAAAGAGGAGACACCCACCTCAATTCTGCGCTGAGGCCCGCGAGGGCCCGTGAAACCTCTTGCGTTCTCTTTTTTCGGTTCTCTGGATCGACCTGCGCTCGATGATCCCCCACCGCCCTGAAAGGCCGCTCATGGATCTGATCGGAGCCGCGCTCCGAAGGGATTCCCGCTGCGGCGTTTCACGGATCGCGGCCGTTGTCTTCCTCGTCGCGGCAGCCACGGCATCGGCCGATGCGGCCACCATCACGCTCACAACATATGACCTGGCGGCCAACATGGCCAACCAGACGATCAATATCATGGTGAGCGGCGGAGACTCGGTTGCCGGCGTAAATCTGGAACTCACCACGGGCGACGGCGGCCCGCTGTTGGGCATTGGAGGGAGTATGAAAGCCCCGGTCATCACGGCCGTGGACCTTTTCCCGGCCGGCGGCGTATTCGCCGCCAATCACGACCCCCAGGCAGGCAACGCCCAGTCGACGGGCGGTCAATTCTTTGAGGCGACGACGACGACCGCCAGCGGGAAGGTGACCCTGGGAACCGCCTCAACCCCGCAGCTGTTGGCGACCGTCACTCTCACCACGGCGGCTTTTTCCTACACCGCGGGCTCGAATCCGAATGAACAATCTTTTTCCACGGCAGCGATTAATTCCGGCAGCTTTTCAATCTCCGTGGGGGGAACGGTCAACAATGGATCGACAATAGTGACGCTGGCGACCGACTTCCCTCCGGAGACATCCAATCAGATTTCCAAGAACCCGAACTTCACCGACGGAATCCTCGAGGTCGGAGCGACTCCAACGCCCACACCCACTCCGACGCCAACCCCGACACCGTCTGGGGGAGGTGGAGGTGGTGGCGGTGGCGGAGGCTCGAGCGGATCCGCGCGCCTCATCAATATTTCCACCCGCGCCGAGGTGGGTACGGGTGCCAACATCCTTATCCCCGGCTTCGTGATCGGCGGCAGCGGGACCGAGACCCTCCTCATCCGCGCCGACGGACCCGCATTGACGGCATTCGGGGTCGCCGGCGCCCTGGCGCAGCCGAGCTTGAGTGTATTTAGCAGCGCCGGCACCGTGATCGCTTCCAACACGGGCTGGGGCACTAATGCGAATCCGGCCCAGATTTCGAGCGCCGCAGCCTCCGTGGGCGCTTTTGCGCTCACTTCCGGCAGCGCCGATTGCGCCCTCATTGCGAGCCTTCCCGCCGGTGCCTACACGGTCCAGATTTCAGGCGTCGGCAATTCGACCGGGGTCGCGCTCGCCGAGGTCTACGAGGTGTCCTTCAGCGGCACCCAGCTGGCGAATATCTCCACCCGGGCCCTCGTGGGCACCGGCGCCAATATCATCATCCCCGGCTTCGTGATCGCGGGCTCGGGCTCCGAGCAGTTGCTCGCCCGCGGCGACGGGCCCGCCCTGACCGCCTTCGGCGTCGGCGGAGCGCTTGCGCAGCCGAGTTTAAGCCTCTTCGACAGCTCAGGCAACGTGATCGCCTCCAACACGGGCTGGGGCACGAGCTCCAACCCGTCGCAGCTTGCGAGCGCGGCAACGTCGGTAGGGGCCTTTGCGCTCGCCTCGGGCAGCGCGGACAGCGCCCTCATCGCGAACCTTTCCGCCGGCGCGTACACGATGCAGCTTTCGGGGGTCAATAATTCGACCGGGGTCGCGTTGGCGGAAGTGTACGAAGTGCCGTGAGTTCCGGCTCCGAAGGGATCCCTTGGGATTCCCAGGTGGGGACCGGCTTTTCGGGGAGCAGCCGGAAACCTAGGTCGCCGGCCAAATGGACATGAAGCCCTGCTTCTGGGCGTAATAGATCATGTCCATACGCGTGTGGAGCCCGAGCTTGCGCATGATTGCGGACCGGTGGGTCTCGACGGTGCGTTCCGTGATTTCGAGGCGCTTCGCAATCGCCGCGTCGTCGAAATGATCGGCGACCATCGACAAGATCAAGATCTGCTGGTTGGTGAGCAGCTTGTCGAAAGCCAGGGGATCCCGGCGAAATTTGGTCTGGGTCTGGAGAAAGGGGCTCGGGAAGTACGTGGTCTTCTTACGGATGGCGGAGAACGCCTCCCGCATGGACGCGAGCGTGTTGATCCGCTTGTCCACGAATCCGTGAATGTCGGCATGCTCCAGCCGGAAGATCAAATAGGGGCTGCAGTAGCCGGAAAATATGAGCACGCGCGGATTGGCTCCCAGTTTCCTGATCCGGCGCAGCACTTCGAATCCGTCGAAGTCGGGCAGGCCGATGTCGAGGACGACGATGTCCGGCTCGTTCTTTACGATTTCGGAAACAGCGATGGCTCCGGTTCCGGCCTCGGTGACGACCTCGATCCAGGAAATTCCCGAGCATACTTTCCTGACCACCTCCCGCATGATGGGATGGTCTTCGACAATCGCGACTTTCACGTCCTCAAACCCTCGTCTGCAAGGGCCTCGCTAGAATAAGAATCAATGGGGAGGGTTAGGGTCAAATAGCGGCATTTGGGGAACGCCGCTGCAAGTATCCGAAGAAAGGATAACAGTATCGACCCCGAAAAATACGGAAATTTCCGTAGTATCCCTAGTTGCGTATGCCAATTCTCGTAAATATTCAATCCGGACCGATGTTGATTGGCCTATATGCGAATGAATAGACCCCTGTCTCCGCATGTTGTATCGAAAGGGCTCGACGATAGCGATGCGCAAGGGAAGGCGCGCCCCAGCTCCGACGCCTATAGCAAATTCCTGTCGGTGGAGCGGGTCATGCGGGCCGTTCGCAGGCTGATTTGGCCCCATCCAATCAAGGAGGCAGTACAGCTGCGGTGCGTGACGTTTCACTCGATAAAGGAAGCGCGTTTTCACAACAACTGGCTTTGCAGCGCGGGCGGCGAGGTTGCGGCGCGCAACATCATGCAGGGAACCGGAGGCAAGCCGTTGTGCGAGAACTGCGCCAAGCTGAACGCTGAGGCGAATTAGCGGTCGATTACAAGGGCCCGCAGCTTGGGCGGTTTCGGTTTTTATAAGATCAGCCGTATTGTTTTTTCGAGCTGCTCGCGGATGGGAATTTATCCCTTTATAGAAAATTCGCCGCTACTTAGGGAATTCCCAGCCCCCGCCCAGCGCCTTATATAAACCGATCAGGTCCATCCGCAGCGCGGCATCGCTCTGCGCCAGCGTGTCCTCGCCCTGGAGCTGTGCCTGCTCTGCCTCGAGGGTCGCCAGCTGGTCCGCGAGCCCCTGGGTATAGATTTGGGCCGCCACGGCCCGCGCGCGCCGAGCCGCGTCGACCGCTTGGGCCAGCGCCGCATGGCGGTCGCGCTCGGATTCATATTGGACCAATGCGTCCTCGACGTCCTTCAGTGCCTGCGCAACCGCTGTCTGGTAGGCCAGGACGGCCTGGTTTTGCTCTTCATTTGCAGCGCGAATCGCCGCATGGAGGCGCGCCCAGTCCAGGAGGGGCCAACGGATGCCCGGGGCGATGGAATAGTATCGGCTTCCCCATTCGGGCAGGTGCTTGAGGTCGCTGCTGTCCAGTCCGAGGGACCCCGTGAGGCTGAATTGCGGAAAGAGCTGGGCCGTCGCGACCCCGACGTCTGCGGTGGCCGTAGCCAGGTTCCGCTCGGCCTGTCGGATGTCTGGCCGCCGGCGCAGGAGGTCGGAGGGGACGCCCACGGGCACCTCCGGGGGAAGTTCCGGCGGCGATTGTGGAGTCGAAAGCTCACCCGCAAGTGCCGTAGGATCCTCGCCGAGGAGAAAGGCCAGCGCGTGCTGCGCCAACCGCTCCGCGGCCATGAGCGGCGGAAGCGTCGCCTCGGTGAGCAGGAGCTGGGCGGCCTGCTGCTCTACCTGCACCTCGTCGCCCAGTCCCTCCTTGAATTTGTCGTCCGCGATTTTCCATGTCTGGCGCTCCGACTCCAGGTTCCTCCGCGCGATCGCCTCCCTGGCCTGGTCCGCCCTGAGCTGCAGGTAGGTGCTGGCCACCTCGGCCAGCAGCGTCACGCGGACCCCGCGTTCGCCCTCCTTTGCCGCGGAAGCCTGGGCGTCGGCCGCCTCAAGGGTGCGACGGGTGCCCCCAAAGACGTCGATCTCCCAGACGGCGTCGAACCCAGCCTGGAAGAGATTCGTCGTGACGCCGGGCAGGCCTCCTTCGCCAAAAGGCGAATTCGGCCCCCCGGGCGGGGCGCTTGGGCTGGGCGTGCTGGAAACTCCCGCAGGGCTCCCGGTTCCGGCCGTCCCCGTATCCTCCGCGTGGAGGGTTCGCCCGGCGGCCGCGCCCTTCGGCTGGCCGGTGCCCGCGGCCGAGCTCGGCGCCCCCGAGGCGCCGGTCAACGCGGAGAAGGGAATCACGACATTCTTGCTGCCGCGGCTGCGGTTGTAGCCCGCGGTCGCGTCGATCTCGGGCAGCAGCGCCCCCGCAGCGATCTCGCGTTCGGCCCGGGCCTCGCGCACGCGCGAGACAGCCACCTTGAGATCCCGGTTGTTGCGCAGGGCCCGGTCGATGAGCGAATCGAGTGTGGGATCGTGAAATGCGGTCCACCAGCGTCTCAGGAGATCCGGATCGGCCTCGGTATCCGGTAGGGAGCCTCCGGCCGCGTGGAGGCCGGCGTCGTGGGCCGCCTCGCCAAATTTTGCAGCCGCGTCCGGTTGCGGCTCGTGGTACGCGGGCCCAACGGTGCAACCGGCGCATCCGAGCGCGATTGCCACCTGTAAGATCGCCTGTCTAGTGACCGGCATGGGCTTCCTCCGGTTTCAGGCTTCGGAGCAGGAACGCGACTGGAATCGCGCACGCGGCCAGCACGGTCAGCGTTTTGAAGACGTCAATGTAGCTCCACATCTGCGCCTGGCGGTCCAGTACCTGGTCAAACGCGGACAAGCTCGGGCCGGAGGTCAGCGGCGCTCTTGAGAAATGCGTGACGGACTCGGCCAACCGGGCATGGTGAAACTGGCCCCGGTGAGTGAGTATCCCCACGGCCGCCGAGATCCCGAAGCTGCCTCCCAGGTTGCGCATCGTATTGATCAGCGCCGCGGCGTTGTTGCTCTTGCCGGGCGGCAGCCCGGCGTACGAGACCGTGGTGATCGGGACGAATAGAAACGGCAGGCCTGCGCCCTGGAACATCCGGGCGATCGCGGCATGGCCGAAACTGATTTCCGTGTTGAACCCCTGCAGGTGAAGGCAGGCCAAGGCCTCGACGGCCAGGCCGAAGGCGATTAGGTACTTAGGCTGCACCTTTCGGATCAGGGCGCCCACGATCGGCATCATGACGAGGGTGGCGGCTCCGCCCGCCGTCAGCGCCAGTCCGGCGTTGGTTGCGTTGTAGCCCATGATTGACTGCAGGAACTGGGGCAGGATCTGGGTCGTGCTGACGAGGATGAATCCCGTCACGAACATGACCGTCATGGCGGCCGCAAAGTTGCGGTTCCGCAGCAGCGGAAGGTCCACGATGGGATCATCGTGGTTCAACTCCCAGATCACCAGGGCCACCAGGGAAATCGCGGAAATTAGTCCGAAGACCAGGATGAAATCCGAGGCGAACCAGTCGTCCTCGGTCCCCTTGTCGAGCACGACCTGGAGGCAGCCGAGACCAACGGCGACAAGGATGAAGCCGAGGAAATCCACCTTGAGTCCGCCCTTGAGCGCATCCTCGCGGTCCTTCTTCACCGCGGGCGGATCCACCAGCACCATTCCCGACAGGAACAGTGAAAGGAGGCAGACGGGGACATTGATGAGAAAAATCCACCGCCATGAGAAACTGTCGGTGATGAAACCCCCGAGCGTCGGCCCCAGCGTCGGCGCAACGACGACCGCGATACCGTAGAGGGCAAAGGCCTGCCCCCTCTGCGCGGGCGTGAAAGAATCGGCGAGAATCGATTGCTCGCTGGGCGCTAGGCCCCCGCCGCCCAGCCCTTGCAGGATGCGAAAAAAGATGAGCCAGGCGAGGGAAGGGGCGAGCCCGCAGAGGAGCGAACTGGCGCCAAAGAGGCCGACGCAGACCATGTAGAAGCGCTTGCGCCCGACGACGCGCGAGAGCCAGCCGCTGATGGGAAGAATGACGGCGTTGCTGACGAGGTAGCTCGTCAGGACCCAGGTGCTCTCCTCCTGGCTTGCAGCCATCGTCCCGGCGATGTGCTGCAGGGACACATTGGCGATGCTGGTGTCGAGCACCTCCATGAAGGTCGCCATCGAGACGATGATTGCGACCAGCCAGGGGTTGTGGTCGCCGGCCGCTGACCGTTCCAGGGCCATGGCTCAGCGGATCAAAACCGAGATTCTTACGGACATTCCCGGGGCGAGCCTCCGGTCCGGGTCGTCGGGGAGTCGGTCGAAGACGATCTTGACCGGCACCCGCTGGACCACCTTGACCCAGTTGCCGGTGGCATTCTGCGCGGGCAGACTGCTGAAGGCCTGGCCGGTGGCCGGCTGAATGCTGTCCACGCGTCCGGTCAGCTCGAGCTCGGGATAGGCGTCGACCACGATCTTCACGGGCTGGCCGCGCCGCATGTGGTTGAGCTGCGTTTCCTTGAAATTGGCGGTGACGTAGACGTCACGCGGCACGACGGCCATGAGGGCGGTCCCCGCATTGACGACGTTGCCGACCGCTACCGTCTTCATGGCGGTCCTGCCGTCGATTCGCGCCTTCACGTGGGTGTAGGAAAGCGTGAGCTCGGCCTGCGCGGCCTGGGAGTCCGCGCTGCCGATTCCCGCCTGGGCGGCGACGATCTGGCTCCGCGCATAGCCCTGTTGCGCCTGCGCGGCCGAGACCGCCTGGCGAGCCGCATTGAGCTGAGCTTCGGTGCTGGTCGCGGAAGCCACGGCGCTGTCCAGCTGCTGGTCCGAGACGGCCCCGGCGTTCACACCCTTGAGGCGCCGGTAGCGCCCCAATTGGTTGGAGGCATTGGTCGCATTGGCCTCCGCGGTGCCGAGGTTGGCCTCTGCTTCGTCGACCTGCGCGGCGTAGACGGCCTGTTGGGCCTGGGCCTCGCTGAACTGCGCCTCGGCCTGCGCCTGCACGGCCCGGGCCTCGTCGAGGCGCGCCTGGTAGTCCGCGCCATCAAGCTCCACCAGCACCTGCCCGGCTTTCACGTCCTGGTTGTCCTCGACCTGCACCTGGGTGACGCGGCCGCTGACCTGGGGACTGACCTCCTCGGAGATCCCGTCCACGTAGGCGTCATCACTGGTGACGTGGGACCGGCTGTGGCGCCAGAGCAGCGCCAACCCAACGACGGCGACGATGGTGACCAAAACCAGAAGCCCGACGATGCCCGGCCGTTTGTACCACGGGGGGCCCGGCGGTTTGTTCTGGGGCTTCGGCTGCCCTTCGCCTTCCGGCGGCGGATCTTTTTTGTCAGGCTTGGAATCCTCGTCGCTCATCGCGGGTGTGCAGGGTTGGCGGCTGGCATGGTTTCAATTGAATGCGGGACTGGGCATAGACCCTCGAACGGGTCGCCGGTTGCTCGTTCGGCCCCAGCGCAATGTGCCGTGCCGCCCTTGACAGGCGCATGGCCGGTGAGCGTTATCGGCCTCTGGAGTCCCATTTCCCATGAGATAACTGCAGTACTAGGACGCCGTCGGCCGGATGCCCCATGGTTCTCCGGCGGGTGGGCAAGGAACCCCGTTTAAAGGTAAGTTATTTTAGCTGAGTCAAATAAAATAAGCGCTTTCATGAATATCAAATCGATGATCCGGACCATCGCGGATTGGCCCAATCCACCGGTGCGCTTTCGCGATGTCAGCTCGCTGTTCCGCCAGCCCGAGGGATTCACGGCGGCGATGGACTTGTTGATCGAGCATTACCGAGACCTGCCGATTGACATCATCGCGGGGCTGGACGCGCGCGGGTTCATTCCCGCCGGCGTGCTGGCGTACACGCTGAGGAAACCGCTGGTGATGGTGCGCAAGAAGGGAAAATTGCCCGGAGCGACCCACCACACAGCCTATCAGCTGGAATATGGGCACAGCATTCTCGAGATTCAGACGGATGCGGCCCCGCAGGGCGCGAACGTGCTGCTTGTGGATGACCTCATCGCGACCGGGGGAACCCTCTGTGCGGCCGTACAGCTGTTCGAGCGCCTGGGATGCTCCGTCAGGGAGGTGGGCGCGATTGTCAATCTTCCCGAGCTGAACGGATCCCGGCGCCTCGAACGCCTGGGCGTCCGGGTCTTCTCGCTCTGCGAGTTTGGCGAGACAGAGTGACTACGGCCTTCCGATAGGAGCATGCCACAGCGTCCCCCTTCGCCCGCCCAAGGACGCTCCGGATCGACCCCAATTTTCCCGGCCTCCTAAATCGCCTGCGCGAAGCGCGGATGCGGGGAACGCAGGGCCGGTGATTCCTTTGGCCGCCGCTGGGGGGCGCGGACCGGGCCGAGTTTTTGGGGGTGAGGGGTTGACGCTGCCGTGGCGCGGGCGATCCTTGACCCACCATGAGCTCGGCTCCTGACTCAGCATCCGCCCTTCAGTCCGTGGAGGTGAAGCGGCGCCACATCCTGCCGAAAGCCCTCGTCGTCGGCCTTGTCGCTGGCCTGATCGCCTCCCTGTTTCGGATGGCCCTCCAGGCCTGTGAGCGGGCTCGCATCAGCTGGATCGAGCGCCTTCCCCCTGTCTGGGGACTCGTTCTGGCGCTCGGCGCCGGAGCGGTCGGCGGCGGAGTCGGCCTGTGGCTTGTCCGGCGATTCGCCCCGGAGGCGGCCGGCAGCGGCATTCCGCACCTGAAGTCGGTCGTCATGGGCGAGCGCCAGTTGCGCTGGAGCCGCGTCCTGCCCGTCAAGTTTTTGGCGGGCGTCCTCGGAATCGGCGGAGGGCTGACCCTGGGGCGCGAGGGCCCGACGATCCAGATGGGCGGGGCGACGGGTCTCATGGTTTCCACCTGGTTCCGCGTGAAGCGGGGCGAGGGAGAACGGAAGGCCCTGATCAGCGCGGGAGCGGCGGCCGGACTCGCGGCGGCGTTCAACGCGCCCCTTGCGGGGCTAATTTTTGTCCTCGAGGAATTGAACGGCAGCTTCACGCAGGTGGTGTTTGTTGCCTCGTTCCTGGCGGCCGTCACGGCGGACGTGGTCTGCCGGGTCGTGACCGGGGAAACCCCCGTGTTTGCGCTTCACGGCATGCCGGGCCCCTCGCTTCGAACGCTGCCCGTGGCCGCGCTGATCGGCCTCGCGGCCGGGCTCGGCGGCGTGCTCTTCAACCGCGGCCTCGTCGCCAGCCTCAATTTCTTCGACCGATGGAGCAAGTGGCCGCCTTTCGTGGTCGGGGCGGGCGCGGGGCTGCTGGTGGGCCTTTTCGCCTGGCTCTACCCGGAGGTGAGCGGTTCGGGCGTCCTGCTCTCCGAGCGGGCGCTGGCCGGCGGAATCGCCATCCGCTGGGTGCTGGTGCTCATCGTGGCCCGCTTTGTCCTGACGATGGTCAGCTACGGCTCGGGAGCAGCTGGCGGAATTTTTGCGCCACTGCTGGTCCTCGGATCCCTCGGAGGGCTGGCGGTCGGAGCCGCCGCGCACGCCGTCGCCCCGGGTTGGGCGGCATTTCCGGAGACCTTTGCCGTCATCGGCATGGGAGCCCTGTTCACGGGGACCATCCGCGCGCCGCTGACGGGCATTGTCCTCATGATTGAGCTCACCGGCGAATATGGATTCATGCTTCCGCTCCTGGTGGGCTGTTTTGCGGCCTACGGGATTGCCGAGGCGCTAGGCGACAAGCCGATCTACGAGGTCCTGCGCGAACGCTCCCTGAGCACGCCGGCGCCCGAAAACTGAGGACCGGCGCGGGGCCTTTTAGGTCCGGGGCGACACCGTGGTCAGGTGCCAGCGCTTGCAGAAGGGGCACAGGTAGGCCTTGCGCTCCCGCTCGACCCCGGCGACGAGCGCAGCGTCGAGGGCGTCCCCCTGGCTTTGGTACCTCCGCTTGCGGAAGCACCTCAGTTCCCGTTCCTCGCGCGTGGGCTCTTTCACGAATTTCGAGATTTGGCCGCCGGTGCGCGGTGCGTCAAATCTTTCAGCTTCAGGCAGTATGGCGAGTCCGGGCCGACGCGCGACCCTTCCCGCGTGGAACCGGGGCCCTGTTGGGGTGACAGTGTAGGTAACACGCCATCCCCAATGAAACCCCAACGCTTCAACTCCCTCGCCGCCGCCGCCTTTGTCGCGACCCTATTTCTGGCCGCCGGCTGCTCGAACAAGGACACGGCGTCTCAGGCGGCCCCGTCCGCCTCGACCGTCACCGTTTCGCCGGCTGCGAACGTGCCCGCGCCGGCCGCGAAGCCGCTGGCCGATCCCGGCACACCCTTCAACGTGATCACGGATACCCCGTCGCCGTCGTGGGACGACATCAAGGATATCCCCTACGCGCAGCATGCCGCCTTCAGCGCGGGGCTCGCCCGGATTGAAGGCAGGCTCGACGCGCAGATCGGCGCCCTGAACGCGAAGCGCGCGACGATGACGACGGACACAACGGACTGGGATTTCGCGATGAAGGACGTGAACGAGGCGCGTTCCTACCTCACCGGGCTGAACGAGGAGGTCGCGAATGCGGGCCCTGACACCTGGACCCAGGAAAAGGAAAAGGTCGAGGAGGCGCTGAAGCGGACCCAGGATGCCTGCGAAAAGGTGAAGATGAGCACGACCTCCTGATCCGGGAGGCCCCTCGGGGCCGCTCAGAGCATTGGGGAGAGCGGCCGGAGCGCCGCCTCGATGAAGCGGTTCCGGAAGCCCCTCCGAGCAAACACCGCGGGGTCGATTTCCTGGCTCGCGCCGAAGTCGCGCTCGAGGATGCCCGCGAGCTCCGCGTTGCGCTCCGAGGAGTGGAACAGCAGGTTGAGCTCGAAATTGAGCCGCATCGAGCGGTAGTCGAGGTTGGCCGAGCCGACCATGGCCCACCGGCTGTCGGCGAGCATCACCTTGGCGTGGTTGACGCCCGCCGAATACTCGAAGATGCGGACCCCGGCGGCGAGCAGCTGGCCGTAGTAGGAGCGGCCGACGATAACCAGCCACGGATGGTCGTTCTTTTCGGAGATGAGCAGGCGGACGTCGACCCCCCGGCCCGCCGCGATCTCGAGCGCGGCGAGGACCGTGTCGTCGGGCACGAAGTAGCCGGTGGCAATCCAGACGCGTTCGCTCGCCTCGTTCAGGAGGCTGACGATGGACTTGCTGATGGGCTCGTTCCTGCGGTCGGGTCCGCCCAGCACGACGTGCACGACGTGGTGGACGGATCCGGAAGCGACGGGAAAAAAGGCCGGCGCCGAGATCTTCTCTCCGGTGGCGAAGAACCAGTCGTCCGCAAACACGTCCTGCAGCTCGCTCACCACGGGCCCGTCGGCCTCCACCTGCACGTCGCGCCAATGCCCGAGCACGGGGTCCAGGCCCTCGTATTCGCGGCCCATGTTCATCCCCCCGACAAAGGCGTGGGCGCCGTCGATGACCTGGAGCTTGCGGTGGTTCCGGAGATTGAGGAAGAACCGGTTGCGCTTTGGGTCCAGGCTCTGGAACCAGGAGAAGTGGCCCCCGGCGGCCGTGAAATCCCTGAGCAGGTCCTCGGTGAAGGCGTGCGAGCCCACGCCGTCGAGGAGCAGGCGCACGATGACCCCGCGCCGGACGGCCTCCGTCAGGATCCGCAGGAATCGGGTCCCGGTCTCGTCGCCGTTCCAGATGTAGAACTCGACGTGCACGTGATGCCGCGCCGCCTGGATCCGCGTCTCGAGGGCCGCGTAGAATTCCGCGGCATCGCGCAGAATGCGCAGTTCGCCCGAGGAGCTGACGGGGAGCTGGTTGATGCGGGACAGCAGCTGGAAGAACTGCCGGTCCCGGATCGACATTCTCTGAAGGAGCCCTTCGCTGGCGGCGTCCGTGGTGCTGGCGGGCGCGTTCTGGCGCGTGGTGCGCGCGGAAAAGAGGTTGCGCCGCCGGAGCCGGCGCCGCTTCAGGCGGTCCGTGCCGATCGCGAAATAGGCGAGCGCCCCGACAAAGGGGATGAAGACGATCGCCCAGAGCCACGCGAGCGTGGCCGACGGGCGCTTCTTCAGGAGGAGGAGGTGGGGGATAAACGCCCAGGTCGTGAGATAGCAGATGAAAAGGGCCAGTTTCATGCGGCGCGCGGCGCGTGGTCCGGGGTGTGAGGCGCCCGACTCTGCGGAACGGAGCGGGCGCGCACAACCTCCAACGCCGAGGAATCCCCCGGCCGGTTCAGGCCTTTGGCGGGACGTCCCGGTTGAGGCCTTCGGCGTGCTTGAGTCCCAGAAGGACGAGCTCCGGCACAATCTCGTCAAAGATGTGCTCCGCCTCGAACATCCGCGCGAATCCGCCGGTTCCCACCACGTGCGGCCTTTCGCCGCGGAACACCTCGCGCGTGAGCTCGCCGACCAAGTGACGGATCGCGCCGGTGTGCCCATTGTAGAGGCCGGACTGGATGCTTTCGATGGTGGTCCTGCCGAGGACGGTCTCGGGACGCGCGATCTCCACCCGCGGAAGCTTGGCCGTCCTGCTTGCGAGGGTCTCGGCCGAGACGCCGACGCCGGGGAGGATCACCCCTCCCAGGTAGTCCCCGTCCGCGGTGACCACGTCGAAGGTGGTCGCCGTCCCGCAATCGACCACGATCAGGTTGCGCCCCGGATTCCTCTGCGCCGCCGCGATGGCCCCCGCGATCCGGTCCGCGCCGACCTCGAGCGGATTGCGATAGCGGACCCTGAGGCCGGTCTTCACGCCCGCCTGGAGGACAAAGGGCTCGTTCCGGAAATACTGCTTGCTGGCTCCCCGGACCGGATGAAGGGCCGCCGGAACGACCGAGCACAGGGCCACGCGGTCCACGGCGCGCGGATCGATCCCGTTCTCGCGAAGGACGGCGGCAAAGAATATCCCGAGCTCGTCGGTGGACCCCAGCGGCTGGGTCGACTTTCGGAACTGGCAGCGCAGCACGTCGCCTTCGAAGACGCCGCCGTGGATCTGCGTGTTGCCGATGTCGAGGCAGAGGAGCATGTCAGGCCAGCGCCGTCGCGGCGGCGGGCAGGGCGACCAGGATGCGCTCAAGCGAGGCCGCCAGCTGGGAGCGGGTGGCGCAGCGCTCAAGAGGGCTCCCGTCTGCGAAATGGATCTCCGATGGGAAGGCGTCCGCCCCGTTGCGATCCACCAGGTCGTTGTGAACAACGAGGTCCGCGCCGGAGTGCTCGAAGAGGCGCTTCACCGCGCGCAGTCCTCCTTCGCGGTCCTCCCCGCGCGTGAGCTTGAATGCGACGATCCTCATCGATTCGTTCTGGCCCCGCGCCCGCAGGCCCTCGACCAGCTTGGGCAGCGGGCGCAGCCGCAGGACCGGCGAGGACTCGGAATCCATCTTGCCCGCGGCGGGCGAACGCGGCCGTCCATCCACGATCACCTCGCCGACGCCGAAGTCGCTCACGGCGGCCGCATGGATGATGGCGTCAAACCGTTCCGAGGAGAGGACCCGGGAGAAAAGGGCGTCGAGGTCGGCGAAGGAGAAGAAGGATTCCTCGCGGCATCCGGGGGCGGCGGCCGCGGAATCGCGCGCGCGAAGGAGCAGCACGTCGTGCCCGCAGCGGGCCAGATGGCCCGCAATGCCCGCACCGGTCCGGCCCGTGCTCGCGTTCGTGAGCACGCGCACGCCGTCAATGGGCTCGGCCGTGCCGCCGCTGGTCACGAGGACGCGCAGGCGCCTCGCCGGCCGCGCCAGCGCCGATTCGACCGCTGCCACGATGTCCGGCGGCTCCGCGAGCCGGCCCTCGCCGACCTCGCCGCACGCCGTCCTCCCGTCGCCGACCGAAATGAACCGCACGCCCCACCGGGCGAGCTTTTCGACCGCATCCTCGGTCGCCGGGTGGCGCCACATCGCCGGGTTCATGGCCGGCGCAACGAGGAACGGCTTCGAGCGGTCGTGCGCAAGGAACAGCGCGCCCGCGAAGTCGTCGGCCAATCCCGCTGCGAACCGGTTGAGCGTGTTTGCCGAGGCGGGGCACACGACGACGGCGTCGGCCCAGCGCGTGAGCTGGATGTGCTCAAGCGCCGCGCCGGGCTGGAACAGGTCGCTTAAGACCCGCTCGCCGGTGAGCCCCTCGAGCGTGGCCGCGCCCACGAACTTGAGCGCCGATTCGGTCGCCACGGTGCGCACGCGGTGGCCCAGCTGGACGAGCCGCGAGATCGCGTCGCACGCCTTGTACCCGGAGACGGAGCCGGTGAGCACGAATACGATGTTAGATCCGGACATTGTCGATGAGTCGGACATCTTCCAGGCGGACTGCGCCGAGGCGCACCCCGTCGAGGTCCTCGACGTAGTCCACGCCAAAGCCCGCGTTGTCCAGGGCCCGGGCGGCCGCGGAGGCCTCGGCCGATTCGCGCAGGATCCTGGGGAAGGCCGCGGCCCGTGCGCGCGCCGAGGAGGAGAGCCGGGCGTTGCGCGAGCTGAGCGCGACGCCGTCGGGGTCGCGCACCGTCGGGCACGGGACGATCTCGACGGGCAGGAAGAGCGCCTTCACCATACCCGTGACGAGCTGGAGCTGCTGCCAGTCCTTCTCGCCGAAATAGGCCCGGTGCGGCCGCACCAGGTTCAGGAGCTTGAGGACGACGGTCAGAACCCCCTCAAAATGGCCCGGGCGCTGGGCGCCCTCCAGGCGGGTGCTGAGCGTGTACTCGGTCATCCGGTACCGGTAGTCGTCGGGGTACATGAGCCCGGGGTCCGGGGCGAGGACGCAGTCGACCAGTCCCTCAGCCAGCTTCAAGTCCGCGCCCAGCGTGCGCGGGTAGCGCTTCAGGTCGCCGGGATCCTCAAACTGGGTCGGGTTCACGAAAACGCTCAGGACCACGCAGTCGTTCTCGGCACGCGCCCGCTCGAGGAGCGAGCGGTGGCCCGCATGGAGGGCGCCCATCGTCGGGACGAATCCGACCTTGAGGCCGAGGGGGTCCATGGCCGCGCGCGCCGCCTTCCAGTCCTCCGGTCGGCTGAAAACGGGGGCGATCACTAGAATCCCTCCTCCTCTGCCGGAAATTCCCCGGTGCGGACGGCCTCGGCGTAGCGGGCGGCGCCCTCGCGCAGAAGCGCGGCGCCGTCCGCAAAGCGGCGCGCGAACCTAGGCTTGAAATCGGGATTGAGTCCCAGCATGTCGTGCAGGACGAGCACCTGGCCGTCGCACGACGCGCCGGCCCCGATCCCGATCGTCGGAATGGCGCGCGCCGCGGTCACCTCGCGGGCGAGCTTCTTCGGGATGCACTCCAGTACCAGGGCGAAGGCGCCGGCCTTTTCCAGCGCCGCCGCATCCCGGGCGAGCTGCGCCGCGGCCTCGGCGTCCCGGGCCTGCACCTTGAATCCCCCGAGGCCGCGCACCCATTGCGGCGTCAGCCCGAGGTGTCCCATGACAGGGATTCCGGACTCGACCAGGTGCTGGATGATGGGCACGTGGCCCTTCGCGCCCTCGATCTTGACGGCGTGGGCGCCGGCCCGCAGGAGCTGGGCGGCGCAGTCGAGCGCATGGCTCTCGCCCTTGCGCGCTGAAAGAAAAGGCATGTCGGCGACGATGAACTTGCTGGGCGCCCCCCGCGCGACGGCCCGTGTGTGCATCGCCATCAGCTCCGGCGTGGCGCCAAGCGTGTCTTTTTCGCCGTGCACGATCATCATCGCGCTGTCGCCCACGAGGAGGCAGTCAACCGGGGCGCTGGCCAGGAGGCGGGCCGACCAGGTGTCGTAGGCCGTCACCATGACGATCTTCGTGCCCGCGGCCTTGGCGGCCGCAAATCCGTCGACCGAACTGAAGTTCGGCCCGGTTCGGGAATCTGGGGATCTAAGGGCTGTCACACCGCCTCCGCAGTTTCCCAGCGATGGAAAACCTGCGGACCGGCGAGGGTGGACGGGGGTGCTTTTCGCATGGCGATCAAGCCTCGTTGTCCGAAGGGCATGGGTGGTTTACTTGTTTGTCCGGTCGCGATCGTGTTCGCGCTAGACCCTTTACGGATCGCACTTTATCCCCTCCGTCGCAACCTTAAATTCGCGTCAAAGGCGCCCAGGGGACCCGGCCGCCGAGGTCAGGCCACGGCCCCGCGGATGCGGAAGGCAATGGCGTGGGGGGAGGGAAGGGAGTCCGGGACGGCGATCGAGAGCCCGGTCCCGTCCTGAGTCCAATCCAGCGGCCCCTCGCGTCCCAGGAGTTCCACGCTCGTGATCCTTCCGGCGGCCGTGCCCGCACCGGAGGCCAGCGAGCGGATCCGGGCGCGCCCCTCCGGCCGGCCCATCGCGAACGCATAGAGGACGTCGCCCTTCGCGGTGAACCGGATATCGTTCCCGTCGAGGACGCGCCGTGAATTCTCATTGAAGGCCTTCTTGTTCTGCTCGGGGCTCTCCACGGGGGCGCCTTCGCCGAAAAGCCTCCAGGGCCGGGTGCCGTGGATGGCCTCCGCGTTCACGGTCATCCAGTCGGTGATCCCCGCCACGACCGCCAGCTCCCGATCGTCCGGCATGCCGCTCGCGGGAAGCGGAATGTTGAGCATCAGGTTTCCGTTCTTGCTCACGATGTCGACCAGCAGGTCGACCACCATCTTCGGGGTCTTGTACTCGGCTCCCCGCCGGTAGTGCCAGTCGCCGATGCATGTGTCGCTCTGCCAGGGCCGTGGAAGGATGCCGTCCAAGACTCCGCGTTCCCGGTCGAGGACGCAGGTCCCGTTCGCGCTGTCCAGGTCGCGCTTTGAGAAATAGACGGCGTCAATCTTGCCGCCGCTGCGCCGCGCGCTCACGTTGTAGAGGTGGGCCACCGCGGAATACCCATAGTCCTGGAACGGCAGCGCGCCGTCCGAGTAGAGAAAATCAGGCTCGTGCTGGTCGATCAGGTCGGTGATCCGTTCATGCCAATGGCGCTTCCACCACGTCGGGATCCCATCCTCCGTCCAGTCGAGGACGCGCCACACCTGGTCCGAGTCGACGTAAAGGTCCTTTGACGCCGCGGCGGCCCCGTCGTAGGGGACGCCCGCGAGCGGCCCCGTCAAGTCGGCCGCATGGGCCTCCGAGTACCACTTGTACGTGATCCAGAGGTGCTCGCTGACCCCGAATTTCAGGCCCTCCTGCCGCGCGGCGTCCCGCCACGCGCGGACGATGTCGATCTTCGGGCCCATGCCGGCCGCGTTCCAGCGGTTGTGCCTCGAGTTCCAGAGGTCGAAGTTGTCGTGGTGGACTCCCATCGACATGAAGTATTTCGCACCGGCCTTCTTATACAGCCGGATGAGGTGGCCCGGATCAAACCGTTCCGCCTTCCACGAAGGGATCGTGTCTTTGAAGCCGAACCGGCTGGGATGGCCGTAATGGGCGAGGTGGTAGTCGTACTGCGCGGACCCCTGCTCGTACATCTTCCGCGCGTACCAGTCGCCAAACTCGACCGCGGACTGCGGCCCCCAGTGCGCCCAGATGCCGAACTTTGCGTCCCGGAACCATTCGGGCACCTGATAGCCCTGGAGGGATTCCCGGGATGCGGCGAAGGGCCCGGTCTCGGGCTCAATTCCGGGCGAGAGGCGCGGTTCCGCGTCGATCGGCATTTCGGCGCCGCCCCGCAGGCCGAATGCGGGGAGGGCTCCCGCGATGAGGCCCAGGGCCCGCCTTCTTGTGATGCCCACGTCGGCCCCTCAGGTGCCCGGCTTGAGGCGGAAAAGCATCACGTCGTGCGAGTCGACGACGGCGGTATGCGGTTCGACGGACTTGCCTGCGCTCGCGGCCGCCCAGACATCCGTGACATCGTAGTACTGCTCGGTGAGGAAGGTGAGCTCGCGCATGTCGAGCGAGAGCTTGGCCGCGGTTGGCCCGGTATTGAGCACGCAGATCGCCCATTCCTTGTTGGCGAGCTCCTTCGCCCAGATCTCCTTGTCCGCGTCGACGCGGTACCGGAAGCCCTCGCGGCCGAGCGGGTCCTGGTCGATCGCGATCACATCCTTATTGGTCAGGATTCCCCGGACGGCGGGCGTCATGTGGCGCACATCGTTGCCCGCGATCAACGGAGCGGCCAGCATGCACCAGAGGCTAAAATGCGCGCGGGATTCCGCGTACGTGAGCCCACCGTTGCCGACCTCAAGCATGTCCGGGTCGTTCCAGTGACCGGGTCCGGCGTATTTTTCGAGGCCGACATTCATGTCGAGCAGGGTCTTCCAGCCGTGCTCCCAGGTCTTCAGGCCGGCGCCGATGTAGACGGGCGAGATGTCGCCCGTCGTCCGCCAGAGGTGGCCGACCGGTTCCGCCCAGAGCCAGGGCTGGTTCTGGCCCCACTCGCAGAGGCTGAAGATGATCGGCCGCTTCGCGGCGCGGAGCGCGTCGCTCATGATCCGATAGCTCTCGGGGCCGTTCGCGGTCCCGTGGTCGCACCAGTCGTACTTGAAATAGTCGACGCCCCATGCCGCGTACTGCCGGGCGTCCTGGAACTCGTGCCCGCGCCCTCCGGGGTAGCCCCCGCAGGTGGTCTTTCCGGCGCACCCGTACATGCCAAACTTGAATCCTCGCCCGTGGAGGTAGTCGCCGAGGGCTTTCATCCCGTCGGGGAACTTGGCGGGGTCGGCCACGAGCTGGCCGTTGTCATCGCGCTCCTTGTTCGACCAGCAGTCGTCGATCACGATGTAGACATACCCGGCGTCGCGCATGCCGTTTGCGACCATCGCGTCCGCGGTTTCCTTTACGAGCGCCTCATTGCAATTGCCGGCAAACGTGTTCCAGGTGTTCCAGCCCATCGGCGGCGTGAGGGCGAGTCCCTCGAATTTATCCGCGCGGGCGGTGGACGCGGCGAGAGCCGCGCAGGCAAGGATGCAGGTGAGTCTATTCATCATTGGGGCAGGTTGGGGTTGGGACCGCGGATTCCTGAGGGGGCCGGGATTGGCGTGAACTGTGGCAAACCCACCGGCCAAGTCGAGCCCCGGGGCGGACTACGGGAGCTTGGCCTGGATCAATTTGCTCGCCGCGGAAAAATCGATCAGCGGCGCCTCGGGCCGCTTTTTCAGGACGCCGATCACCTTGCCCATCTCCTTGCGGGAAACGGCGCCCGATTCCTGGATGGCCTCCGCGATCAGGGTGTCCAGGCGCGGGCCGTCGATACCCCGCGGGAGGAATTTCTCCAGCAGGCGGATCTCCGTTTCATTGGCGGTCACGAGATCGGCCCGGCCGCCCCGCTCGAACTCCACCTTCGCGTCGGAGAGGTTCTTGACCGCCTTGCGCAGCGTCGCGATGACCAGCGGGTCGTCGATCGGCTTTGAAAGGTCCATCGCTGAGCGCTGGATCGCGGCGTCGGCGGTGCGAAGGGAGAGGGCGGTCGCCGCGTCGCGGGCCTTCATGGCGGTCACGATGTCGGCGCGCAGCTGTTCGTAGAGGTTGGACATGCCCTATTGGGAGGCACAAACTGGTGTTTCGCAACACCGACCCGGAAGGTTCCGCGCGGTGTCTAGCCCCATCGCCTGACGATATCGGGCAGGTCGCGAAGCGACCCGGCCTTGAAAAAATGCCCGCTCTCGGGCGGCGCCGACTCCGCGTGGTCCAGCGTCCAGATGATCCGGTAGGGCACGTGGACGCCCGACCCGCCCAATTCGAGCACGGGGAGGATGTCCGACTTGATGGAATTTCCCACCATGAGGAAATTCTCGGGCAGGATTCCATGGCGCTTGAGGATCGTCCCGTACGTCCGGGAATCCTTTTCCGAAACGATCTCGATCTCCCGAAAGCGGTCTGCGAGGCCCGACTTGGCAAGTTTCCGCTCCTGGTCCCTCAGGTCGCCCTTGGTGATGAGGATCAGAGGGTGGTCGGACGCGAGGAGTTCAAGGACCTCGCGCGCGCCGTCGAGCAGCTCTACGGGATGCTCGAGCATCGCGCGGCCGAGGGCGACGAGGCCGCGCAGCTCTTCCGCGCTGACCTTCCCGTCGGTCAGCTCGATCGCGGTCTCGATGGCCGACAGCGTGAATCCCTTGACGCCGTAGCCATAGAGCTCGAGGTTGCGCGCCTCCGTCGCGTCCAGCGCGCGCTGGACGGTCGCGGCGTCGTGGTGGCGGGCGAGCAGCTCGAAATAGCGCTCGTGCACCCGCTCGAAGATGTTCTCGTTGTGCCAGAGCGTGTCGTCGGCGTCGAATCCTATGAACCGCTCCGGAGTCATGGCCTGGGCGCGCCGCGGGTCAGGCTTTTCCGCCCCGGCGGAAGCGATCGAGGAAAACGGCGACGATGATCACGAGGCCGATGATAATTTCCTGGAAATAATTGGGCCAGCCCATTTGCTGCGATCCGTTGCGAAGGACGGACATGATCAGGGCGCCGATGATCGAGCCGAGGACGGTGCCGACGCCTCCGTTCAGGCTCGCGCCGCCGATGATGACGGCCGCGATGACGTCGAGCTCGAGGCCGACGGCGACCGTGGGATCCCCGACGCGAAGGCGCGAGAGCTGGAAGATGCCGGCGAGCCCGAAAAGGCAGCCGGCCACGGCGAAGACCACGATCTTCAGGCGCACGGTCGCGACGCCGCAGAGGCGGGCTGCCGCCTCGTTCGACCCGAGCGCGAAGACGTGCCGGCCAAAGACGGTTTTCCGCAGGACAAGCGACGTGACGACCGCCAGAGCGACCGCGACCCAGACGCCGGCCGGGAGCTCCGCCCCCGACGGGTTGGACGTGGTCATCCACCCGTTGATCGGGGAAAAATCAAAGTTCACGGTCTGGTTGTCGGCCAGCCACTTGGCCATGCCGCGCCCGATGCCGAGCATCCCAAGGGTGATGATGAAGGAGGGCATACGCAGGAAGGCGACGGCCGAGCCGTTCAGGAATCCGACGCCGCCGCCGACGCAGACGGCGGCGGCCGTCGTGGCGGCCGCCCCCCATCCCCTCTGAATAAGGAGGGCGCCGACGACCCCGGTCAGCGCGATCGTCGAGCCGACGGAAAGGTCGATCGCGCCGCTGACGATGATCAGCGTCATCCCGAGGGCCCCGATCGACACAATCACGGTCTGCGTGAAGATGATTTTGAAGTTGTGGAACGTGAGGAAGTGCTCGCGCGTCTCAGCGGGAATCGAGAAGAGCCCGATGACGAGGACGAGCCCGATGAATGGGCCGGCTTTCCCGAGGATGCGTCGGACGAGGGCGGTCACGGCATCACTCGTTTCCGACCGCAACCCGCAGGAGCTCCGGCTCGCTCCACTCGCCGCGCGGCCTGACGGCGACCAGCCTTCCGCGGACCATGACGCCGATCGTGTCGCACATGCCGAGCAGCTCCGGAAGGTACGAGCTCACGAGGACCACCGACTTTCCCTCGGCAGCCAGCCGGCCGATGATCTCATAGACCTGCGCCTTGCTGCCGACATCGATCCCGCGGGTCGGCTCGTCGAGGAGCAGGATGCGGGCGGGGTGGGCGAGGAGGCGCGCGAGCGCGACCTTCTGCTGGTTTCCGCCGGAGAGCTCGACCACGTCCTGGTCGACGCCCCGGCATTTGACCCCGAGTTCGCCCGTCCAGCGGCGCGCCGCGGCGGCCTGGCGTTTGCGGCTGATCCAGCCCAGCCGCCCGAACGTCTCGAGCTTCGTGAGCGTCACGTTGTCCTGGATGGAAAGGTTGAGCATCAGCCCCTCCTCCTTGCGGTTTTCGCTTAGGAATCCGACGCCCTCGGACCAGCGGCGCCGGGGTGTCGCCCAGCCGGCGGGTTTGCCGAACACCGCGACGTCGCCCGCGGCCGCCGCGTCGAGGCCGAAAAGCGCCCGCAGGAGGTCGGTCCGGCCGGCTCCGATGAGGCCGGCGATCCCGAAGACCTCGCCTTCGCGCAGGCGGAACGAGGCGGATTCGACGCGCGGTGGGCTTTGGACCGAGCGGGCCTCGAGGACCACGGGGCCGGGCTCCCGCAATCCCGCGGGATAGAGGGCCGTGACCGGCCGGCCCGTCATGAGCGCGACCAGCGTATCCGCACCGGCGTCCTTCATGGCGCCGGCTCCGGCCGTCTCGCCGTCCTTTAGGATCGTATAACGGTCGCAGGTCCTTCGGCACTCCTCGAGGAAGTGGCTGACGTAGATGATGCTCACGCCCTGGGCGCGCAGGCGGGCGATCACCGCAAAGAGTTTCTCCGTGTCGGACCGCGTCAGGCTGCTCGTCGGTTCGTCCATGACGAGGACTCGGGGCTGCGCAAGGAGCGCGCGCGCAATATCGATGACCTGCTGCTCGGCGATCGAGAATTCCATCGCGGCCCTCTCGAGCGGGAAATGTCCGTAGCCGAGCGCGGCGAGCGCCTCCCGCGCGCGGTCGCGCGACGCCCCGGCATCGATCCAGCCAAACGTCGAGGACTCCGAACCGAGGAGGATATTCTCGCGGGCCGAGAGGTGGGGGACGAGGTTCACCTCCTGGTAGATCATCGCTACGCCGCGCCTGCGGGCGTCGAGGGGTCCCGAAGGACGGTAGGGACGGCCCTCGAGCTCCATCGTTCCCGCGTCGGATTGATGCGCGCCGCTCAGGATCTTCAGGAGCGTGCTCTTTCCCGCGCCGTTCTCCCCGATGAGCGCGTGCACCTCGCCCGCGGCCACCTCGAGCGACACCGATTTGAGCGCGCGGGTCGCCCCGAAGGACTTGCTGATCCCGTCCAGGCGCAGACGGAGGTTGGACTTCACTTCAGGTACTTCTCGAGCGGCGGATGAACGAGCTTCGAGACGGCCGGATCGTTCATGTTCTCGCGGGTCACCATCACGACCCCTGTGTCGATCGTCGGGGGCACCTCCTCGTGGCGCAGCACCGAAACGGCGATGGTGACGCCGAGATAGCCCATCTGAAAGGGATCCTGGATCACGAGGCCCTGGATCTCGCCCTGCGTGAGCGCGCCCACCAACTGCTCATTGGTGTCAAACCCCACGAACTTGACCTTACCGGCGAGCCCGATTTCGCGGAGCGCGAGCAGGGTGCCGCTTGCGGTGGACTCGTTCGGCGCAAAAATCCCGTCCATGTGGTCCCCGAAGCGGTTGAGGATATTCTGGGCGGCGCGGTACGCCGTCTCCCTCGTGGCCCCTCCGTACTGGTCGGTCGAGATGAGCTCTATCCCGGGGAATTCCCTCTTCATGACCTCCATGAAGCCGGCCTCGCGCTGTTCGGTGCTGGCGGACCCGACTTCGTAGCGGAGCATGATGACGCGGCCCTTTCCGCCGAGCAGCTCGCCCAGCCTTCGCGCCCCGAGCTGGCCGCCCTTGCGATTGTTGGTCGAAATCGTGGAGGCCTGCATGCTCGAGAGGAGGTCCGAGTCGATGACGACGACCGGAATGCCTCCCCGGACCGCCTCCTCGACCGGTGCTACGAGGGCCCGGCTGTCGAGCGGGGCGATCACGATCGCGGAAACCTTCTCACCGATGAAATTCTCGACGACCTGGATCTGCTGCTCGCGGTCGTCCTCGACAAGCGGACCCTTCCAGATGATGTCCACGTGCCGACCCATCTTGGCGAGGTCGATCTTCGCCTTCATGGCGCCGGCCTCAATCGCCTTCCAGTACTCATGGGTGGTCCCCTTGGGAATGACCGCGATCCGGACCACCGGAACGTCGGGCGCGGCGGACAGGCCGGGGGTGAGGGCGAGGGCGAAGGCAAGGAACGGGGCGAGGCGCATGGTTCGGTGGAGGATTCGGGGTCGGGAAAGGAAAACCGGAGAGGGGACTCCCGGATGGATAGATGCCAGTCGCGATTGATTCCAGCCCCAATCGGGGGACCCTGGGCCGGGCGCAATCCCGGCGGTTACGGCCGCAGGCCGCTCAGGCCTTGGGGATCGGCGACTTGGATCCGCCCATCGGAGGCGTCGAATCGCGGGTCTCCGCGTGACCGAGCACCCGGGCGATGGTCCTAAGCATTGTTTCCGCAGTGTAGGGCTTCGGGATGAATTCGACGACGCCCGCATGGGTCGCGATCGACGAGCCGCCGCTCGTGCCGAGTCCGCTGGAGCCGATGATCTTGACCTTCGGGTTGATCGCCCTCAGCGCAACGGCCATGGCGGGGCCGTCCATGATCGGCATCGCCATATCCGTAAGGACCGCCGCGATCGATTCGCGTTCCAGCGCGTAGATCGAGACGGCGGCGGCGCCGTTCATCGCGATGGCCACCCGGTAGCCGAATCGCTCCAGGGTCGACTTGGCCACGTTGAGGATCGGCTCCTCGTCGTCGACGACCAGGATCAGCTCATTGTGCCCGCGGGGCAGCCCGCGCTTCTTGGCGATCACGGAATCCTTGGCCGCGGTCCCGATATTTGCGGGAAGGAAGATCTTGAACGTGCTGCCCTTGCCCACCTCGCTCTGGAGGTTGATGAATCCGCCGTGGCTTTGAACGATGCCGAGGGAGGTCGACAGACCGAGGCCCGTTCCCTTGCCGATGTCCTTCGTGGTGAAGAAGGGTTCAAAGATCCTGTCCCGAATGCTGTTCGGGATCCCCGAGCCCGTGTCGGACACGGAAATCACCAGGTGCGGGCCGGGCTTGGATCCGGGATTCATGCTCGCAAAGGTCTCGTCGAGGACCGTGTTCTCGATCTCAAGGGTGATCTTCCCCCCGTTGGGCATCGAGTCCCTGGCGTTCACGCAGAGGTTGAGCAGCACCTGGTGGAGCTGGGTGGGATCGCCTGTCACGGTCCAGAGGTCGCGACCAAACTTGAAATCGAACGCGATGGTCTTCGGGAACGTGTCGCCGACGATCTGCTCAATCTCCCGTGCGATGTGAAGGGGCTGCACCATGATCCGGTGGCCCTCCGCGCCGCGCCCGAAGGCAAGGACCTGCCGCACGAGCTGGGCGCCGCGCTCGGCGTTGAGTTCGAGCATGGCGAGGAGCCTCTGGCCGCTTTCATCGGACACCTTCAGCTTCAGGAGCGCGATCGCCATGAGGATCGGAGCGAGCACGTTGTTCAGGTCGTGGGCGATGCCCCCGGCCAGGGTCCCAAGGCTCTCGAGGCGCTGGTTGCGCAGCGCCAGGTCGTCACTTCTTCTTTTTTCTGTGACGTTGGCGCTGATGCTGAGCTGGGCCTTTGGGGCGCCCTGCTCGTCGAGGATCAGCGAGCGGCGCTTGTGGATGAAGACCTCCTGGCCCTGCTTGGTGTGCAGGCGCAGCTCCCCCTGCCATTCGCCTTTGCTCAGCGTTTCGCGCGCGGCTTTCCTGACCTGCTCCCGGTCGTCCGGCGGAAAGAGGTCGGCGTAGATCCGTCCCACCGCTTCCGAAGCGTTCCACCCCAGCATGCGCTCGGAGGCGGCATTCATGTAGGTGATGCGGCTGTCCAGGCTGAGCAGCATGACCGCATCGTGCGCCTGCTCGATGATCGCCGCCTGCTCGGTCATCTTCTGGGCGGCCTGCTTGCGTTCCGTAATGTCGCGCGCGATGCCCACCAGGCCGATGATGTTGCCGTCGCTGTCGCGCAGCGGAACCTTCGTCGTCGCCAGCCAAACGGTGGCCCCGTCGGGTCCCGGCATCGACTCCTCGGAGTCGATCATCGCCTGCCCGGATGACATCACCCGCTCGTTGTCCTCATGAAAACGGCGGGCGACGTCGGGCGGATAAAAGTCGAAGTCGGTCTTGCCGAGGGTTTGCTCCAGCGTTTTCGCCCGCAGCAAGATGAGCTGGGACCGGTTGTTGAGCTGATGCCTGTATGCGCGGTCGCGGACAAAGATGTGGTCGGGAACGATGTCGATCAGGGTGCTCAGGAGGTTGCGCTCCATCGCCAAGGTCTGCTGGGCCTCGAGCAGCTGGCGTTTCTGCATATCCCCCTTCGGCAGACCCGGTTCGGTCCACGTCTCGGCGTGCAGGGCTTCCTGGGCCTCGACCAGGCGCGTCGCCAGGTCAGCAATCTTCGCTTTCAACGCGATGTCGCCAAATGGGGATGCGCTGGGCATGTTGTGAATCAGATTCCGGTAAAACCCTAGGGGGAAGTCGGTGTTCGTGAATGCATTCCGTTGGTAGGGGTACCCATGGACCCTGCAGGATCGTTATCCGGCAATAGGTCGGTTGCTGAAAAACCTAGGTTCGGGGCTTTTTTGACCGAAAGCGGGCAAAAGTGCAAGTCATATGCCCTTGTTGCTGCTCATCCTATACATGGGGTCATAAGCCGACGTCTTGGTCACGTAGGAATTAAAGATCATTTTGTCTTGATACCGTTCATATGAACGGCGTTCATATGAACGGTACTCATCCGTTATTGCCTATCGAAACCCTCCGCAATCGTGACACGAACAATCAAACTGCGCTGTGATGGGGATCCCGCCTTTGCCGCGATGTTGGCCGAACAGCGGCGCCTCCAAAGTCGGTTGGTTCGTACCGCCTACCGACGTTTGGCTGAAGGCGTCGCGCAGCGGGAACTTTATGCCACTCTGCGGGCGCAGCCGGTCGGTCAGGGACTGAACACTTGGCTGATTCTTTCCGGCATGAAAAAGGCGGCTTCGTTGTACGCGCGCCATCCCGAAGGCAAAGTGGTGTTTGGCGGCCGGCGTGCCCTTGTGGATCGAGCGCGGGGTCGGATGACCCATGAGGAGTGGCGCGCAGCGCGCCTGATGGCTCTCTACGTCGAGGGTCATGCGCGGAGCTACGGGACGCAGGGAGGAAACCACTTGCTAACACTCGATATCGCGGCGGATCGCGTGATCTATCACGGGCCGAACGGGCACGACTATGCGCTCAGGCTTCTCCTTTCGAAAAAGAGCCGGCAATATCGGCGCCGGTTGGGCGACCTGCAGGCCCGCTGCGAGAGCCTACGGGATGTCCCTTTTACCGTATCGATTGACGAAAGGGAGATTGCGCTCACGTGGAGGGATCCTCCTGTCGAACCGGCACGTTCAATCGCGGGCCGGGTCCTGGCGCTCGACTTGAACCCGTCAAGGTTCGGCTGGGCTGTCGTCGAGAGAGGCGCCGAGCCAGGTTCCTGCCGCTGCGTGGCCTGGGGCCTTTTTGAATACCCCGAGTTGGGCCGACGTCTCGGGCTCGCCTCGGACCATCCGAAGTCGATTGCCCAGGTCCACAAGCGCCGGTTCGAGATGGCGCTCCTGGCAAAAAAACAGTCCTTTTGGCGACGCACTACCGGGTATGCGCTGGGATAACGGAACGGCTCGCATTGGGACCCAAGGACCATGGAAAGGGCAAAGGCTTCAATCGGCTGATCAACCAGGTCTGGTTCCGAAAAGGACTGCTTGAGCCACTCGTGAGGCGCTTGTCGGCCGCCGGCCTCTGCCACGCCGAAGTAAATCCAGCCTATTCGTCGAAGATCGGCAACCACCTCTGGGCCGATCCTCTGTGCATTCCTGACCCCGCATGCGCGGCCGTGGAACTCGGCCGCCGGGCGTTATGGAACGTCAAATTTCCCGCTCCGCAGAGAGACCTTGAGAAGCCACCGATGCCCAACGCGCGCCGCCTACGGAAGGATGGCGCGCGGGGCAGGCCCCGCAAGGGGCCCGCCCTCGGCGGCTGGCAACGGGTCTGGAGCCAAATCCAACCCAAGACGGCCGATACACGCCGTCGCTGCCGGGCCGATCTGCGGCCCCTGCTCCCGCCCGGCAGCCCACGCCTCGCCCCGCTCGTCAACCCAAGGTCCAACGTCCTCAGGTATCAGCCCCGCGAGGGGACGTCACCGCCGTTCGGCCGCGACCTTCATGCTTTGTGCCTGCAGCTCGCCATCGACTCGGACTATTGTCGTCGTGTATAGAAAAGTGCGCCTCATTGGCTCCTGGCCGCGGCCGTCCATTCCGAATCGCTTAGATTCCAGCCTCCTCCCAGGGACCGATACAACTGGACGATTGCAATGTATTCGTCGCGCCTGGCCTGGGCCAATGTCACCTGTTCCGGGAACAAAAGTTGCTGCTCCTGAAGGACTTCGTAATAACTTGCCCGCCCGGCGCGGTAGCGCTGGTTTGCGAGCCGGACCGCGTCCTCGTAGGCGCGAACGGCGACCGCCTGCTGCTCGCGCACCTCGGCCATCCGCTGGCGCGTGACGAGTGCACTCGCCACGTCGCCAAAGGCGTTGAGCGCGGTCTGCTGGTAGCGCAATTTGGCCTCGTCCCACGCGGCCTTGGCCTGGTCGTACTGGCCGCGGAGGCCGCCCCCCTGGAAAAGCGGCCCCGTCGCCTGGGCGCCGACCGACCAAAGGCCGGCCCCGCGCGAGGTAATGTTGTCGAGGCTCGGGCTTACGGCGCCGAGGATCGCGCTGAGTCCGATTCGGGGAAGAAATCCGCCGAGGGTGACGCCGATGTTCGCATTGGCCGCCTCGGCCGACTCCTCGGCCTCACGTATGTCGGGACGGCGCTCGAGCAGGGCCGATGGAAGGCCGGCCGGCACATCCGGCGGGGGCGCCTGGTCCCAAAGTTTCGCGCCCCGGACGACCGGCCCCGGATTGCGACCGACGAGAACGCTGATCTGGTTCTCCTTGAGCGAAATCAGCATCTCGAGTTCTGGAATTCTCGCGGCGCTTGCAGCCATCGCCGCCTCGGCGCTCGTCGTCTCGAGCTTGGAGACTACGCCTCCCGCGAGCTGCAGGTTGAACAACTTGAGGCTCTCGCCGAACGACTGGGTCGCGTTCCGGACGATCTGGAGCTCCTCGTCGAGCTCAAGCAGCTCATAGTAGGCCGCGGCGACATCGCTCGTCAGGCTGAGGAGGACGCCCCGGCGAGCCTCCTCGGAGGCGAGGTATTGGGAGCGAGCGGCCTCGTCGAGGCGGCGCACCCGCCCCCAGAGATCGAATTCCCAGGCCGCAGCCAGATAGCCGTCGTAGCCGTTGGCGGTGCTTCCGCCCCCCTGCGTGTAAGGGCCCCCGAGCAGGGCGTTGCGGCCGCGGTCGGCATTTGCCTCGTAACCGACCCCCGGGAAGAGCTGCCCGTGAACCTCGGCGGCCACGGCCCGCGACTGCTCGACGCGGGCGGCCGCGATGCGCACGTCGTACCCATTGGTGAGCGCGGTCTTGATGAGCGCGGTCAGCTGCGGGTCCTTGTAGACGTCCCACCACGCGAGGTCTGCGAACGAGGCGTCGCCGGCGCCCGCCTGGTCCCGGTAGGCCGGAGGCGCGCCGGCCTCTGGAGTCTTGAAATTGGGCCCGATGGCGCACCCCCCCACGATGAGGGCGGCCAGCAGCGGGCCAGTATGTTTCAACGCGTTTGTCACTGTCGTCAATGGAGCCCTGGCTCCGCCCGGGGGGCGCCGGGAGCTCCCGACCCCGGCTGCTCCGCGTGCGCGCTATGCGGCTGTCCCTTGGTCGCCCACATTTCGATCACGTAGAACGTGACGGGAATGAGGAAGATCGCCAGGGCGCTGGCGGCGAACATCCCGCCGATGACCGCGGTTCCCATCACCTTGCGCGACACCGCGCCCGAGCCGTCGGCAAACCACAGAGGAAGGCATCCGAGGATGAAGGCGAACGACGTCATCAGGATGGGCCTGAGGCGGATCTTCGCGCCCTGGAGCGCCGCGTCCAGGAGCGGAACCCCCTGCTCGTAGCGGGTTCGCGCGAACTCGACGATGAGGATGGCGTTCTTTGCCGACAGCCCGATCAGCATGATCAGGCCGATCTGGGCGTACACGTTGTTCTCCATCTGGCGCGCGAAAAGGGTCGCATACGCCCCGAAGACGGCCACCGGCACGCCGAGGAGGACGCTGAACGGGAGGGACCAGCTTTCGTAGAGGGCCGCGAGGATCAGGAAAACAAAGAGGAGCGAGAGGCCAAAAATCGCCGCCGGCGGAACGCCCTCCTGGGCTTTCTTCTCTTGGAAGGACATCCCGATGTAGTCGAAGCCCATTTCCCTCGGCATCGTCTGGGCAAACACCTCCTCCAGCACCTGGTTCGCCTGGTTCGAGCTATACCCTGGCGCCGCCGCTCCGTTGATCTGCGCGCTCCGGTAAAGATTGTAGCGCATCGTGAATTCGGGCCCCAGTCGATTCTCGACGGTCGTCAGCGCGGAAAGCGGCACCATGGCGCCGTCCCGGTTGCGGACGTAGTAGCTCCCGAGCTTGTCGGTGCTGTCCCGGTATTCGCCCTCCGCCTCGACGTACACCTGCCACTGCCGGCCGAAGCGGTTGAAGTAGTTCACGAAGATGCCGCCCATGTAGCACTGGAGCGTCCGGTACACATCGGCCAGCGCCACGCCCTGCTTCAGGACCTTGTCCCGGTCGACGTTCACGAAGATCTGCGGCACCGAGGGGAGGAAGGTCGTGGAAAGGCTGGCAAGCTCCTTTCGCTTGCCCGCGGCCTCCATGAACTTGTTCACGTTGTCGGAGAGGAAGGCGATGTCCTTGCCGGCGCGGTCCTCCAGGACGAACGTGAAGCCGCCCGACGTGCCGACGCCCGGTATGGACGGCGGGGAGAACGCGGACGCGCTCGCCTCGGGGATCTTGGCCAGCTCGCGATTCAGATGGGAGCGGATCGAATTGTAGCTCTCCTCGGGCTTGGTGCGCTCGGACCAGGGCTCCAGGTTCACGAAGAAGAACCCGCTGTAGGTGTTGTAGACCGTGCTCCGAAGGTTGAAGCCGATCACGGCCGTGTAGGTTTTCACGCCGGGCGTGTTCTTGAGGACCTCCTCGACCTTGCGGGCGACCTCGCTGGTCCGCTGGAGCGAGGAGGCGTTGGGCAGCTGCATCTGGACGTAGATGTACCCCTGGTCCTCCTCGGGAAGAAACGCCGACGGGAGCTTCCGGCCGAACAGGAACGCGCCGGCCGCGAAGCAGGCGAGGATGAGGAAGCTGACCGCGCTCTTGTGGATCAGGTGCCGGCAAACGCCCACATATCCCTCCGTTGCCCGCCCGAAAACGCGGTTGAACCAGGCGAAGAAGCCGGCCAGCGGCCCGCGAGGCTGCTTCTCCCGCGGGCGCAGCAGCATCGCGCAGAGGGCGGGGCTAAGCGAAAGGGCGTTGAACGCCGAGATCATCACCGAGATCGCGATCGTCAGGGCGAACTGCTGGTAGAGGCGCCCGGTGATGCCCGGGATGAATGCGGTCGGGATGAACACCGAGGCCAGGATGATGGCGATCGCGACGACGGGTCCTGCCACCTCGTCCATCGCCTTAAGCGTGGCATCCCGGGGCGACATGCCCTCCTCGATATGGTGCTCGACGGCCTCGACGACGACGATCGCGTCGTCGACCACGAGGCCGATGGCCAGTACGAGTCCGAAGAGGGAAAGCGTGTTCACCGAGAAGCCGAACGCCGGGAAGAGGATGAAGGTTCCGATGAGGGACACCGGGACCGCGAGGAGCGGGATCAGGGTGGGGCGCCAGCTCTGGAGGAACACGAACACGACGAGGATGACCAGCAGGAGCGCCTTCCAGAGTGTGTCGGCGATTTCGTGCATCCCCTCGGAAACCGCCTGCGTCGTGTCGAGGCCGATCCGGTAGTCGAGGCCGGCGGGAAACCGCTGCTTCAACCGCTCCATCGCCTTCCGCACGCCGACCGCGGCATCCAGGGCGTTGGACCCGGGAAGCTGGTAAATGGCAATGTTGGCCGCCGGCTTGCCGTTGACCCGCCCCAGCACGTTGTACACCTGCGCGCCGAGTTCGACCCTCGCGACGTCCCGCAGGCGGACCATCGAGCCGTCGGGGTTCGCGCGCAGCACGATGGCGCCGAATTCCTCGGGTGAGGACAGGCGCCCCTGGGCCCGCACCGAGTACGTGAAATCCTGTCCCTTCGGCGCCGGCTCGCCCCCGATCAGGCCGGCCGGGTTCACGGTGTTCTGCGCCTGGATGGCCTGGATCACCTCGTTCACGGTGATGTTGAGCTTCGCGAGCTGGTCGGGCTTCACCCAGTAGCGCATGGCGTACTGTCCGGCGCCGAAGATCGCGGCGCTCGCGATGCCCGGCACGCGGGTCAACGTGTCGTTGATATTGATGTAGGCATAGTTCGCGAGGAACGTGCTGTCGTACTGGTCGGTCGGGGAATACAGCGCGATCAGCATGAGCGGCGCCGAGAGCTGCTTCTGCACGGTCACCCCGAAGTTCGACACGTCGACCGGGAGCTGCGGCCCGGCCTGCGTCACCCGCATCTGCCCCAGGATCAGGTCGACATTCGGGTCCGTGCTGATGTCGAAGTTGGCGGTCAACCGCAGCGAGCCGTCGCTTCCGTTGATCGAGTACATGTAGTTCAGGTTATCGACGCCGCTCAGCTGCTGCTCGATCGGCGTGGCGACGGACTGCTCGACGGTCTGCGCATCGGCGCCCACGTAGGTCGTGGTGATGCGCGCTTCGGGCGGGACGATCTTCGGAAACTGGGCGATCGGCAGGCCGAGAAAGGCCACAATGCCGAGGATAACGGTGATGATCGCGATGACGATCGCGACGATCGGGCGATTGATGAAAAACTTCGACACGGCGGCGCTACCTGGAGGCCTCCGCCGCTGCAAACGGTAGGGGATTCACCACCGTGCCTTCCTTCACCTTCTGGATGCCCTCCGCGACGACCCGGTCGCCCGGGTGCAGTCCCTTCACGACGACCAGGGAGCCGACGGGCTCCCCGAGCGTGACCGTCACGAGATGGACCTTGTTCGCATCGCCGACCGTCGCAAGCTGGTAGGAGCCCTGGAGCTCCGTGATGGATCGCCGCGGCACGAGGACGGCGTCCTTCTCGACCCCCACGACCGCGCGGACGCGCGCGTACTGGCCCGGCCGAAGCAGGCCGTTCGGATTGGGAAACTCGACCACCACGCGCAGCGTGCCGGTGTTGGCGTCCACCTGGCGGTCGATCGCGAAGAAGGTGCCTTTTTCCGGATACGTCGTTCCGTCGGACAGGATCAAGCCGAACGCGATCCCTGCCGGGATCCCGGGCGCATCCGGCGCGCGCCCCCTGAACTCAAGGTAGGCCTGCTCGCTGATCGGGAAGTAGGCCTTGATCGGATTGACGTTTGAGACCGTGGTGAGGGCGCCGGTCCCCGGCCCGACCAGGTCGCCGATCTGCGCCTGCACGAGGCCCGCGATTCCGTCGATCGGCGAAACAATTTTTGTGAAGCTCACGTTAAGGCGCGCCTGGTCGACGGCCGCGCGGGCCGACGCGACCATTGCCTGGGCCGCCAGTTTCGCCTGCAGGGCGTCATCGAGCTCCTCCTGGCTGATCGCCTGGTCGTGGACGAGCGGCGTGAACCGGGTCACGTCGAGCTCGGCTTTGCCCAGCTGGGCCTGCGCCTGCGCCACCTGGCCCTCGGCCTGCGCGACCGCGGCCTCGAAAGTCCGCGGGTCGATTTCGAAAAGCGGAGCGCCCGCCCGCACGGCGGAACCCTCCAGATAGTCCTGTTTGACCAGGTATCCGCTTACCTGCGCCCGAATCTGGGCGTTCACCGATCCATCGAGGGACCCGATCCATTCGCGGGTGACGGGCACGTCCTTCTGCTCCACGGTCGCCACCTGCACGTCCACGGGAGGAGGCGCTTGGACGTCGTGTTTTGCACATCCCCCCGCGGCGCCCAATACAAGTATCCCGGCCAGCGCGGACAACGACCTCCCTCCCCAATTGAATGGATCCATCGGCAACCAATTAGGCCATAACGGCGATATATTCAAGCGGGTCGCCGACTAATATGCAGGGACCCCGCGGCGCCGATCCGCGCGATCGCGAGAGGGCCCTTGTGCGGCCTACTACCAGGCGTCCGAACGAAACGGCGCCGCCGGAAGGCCCATTTCGTTGTAGAGGTTCGCCACCGGAGCGTTCGTCCAGGCGTAGCGGACGGCGACGGGATCGCTCACCTCGGGCGAGGAGACGAGCAGCGTATCCGTGTCGATGTCCACGCCGGCCGGATGGAACACCTGGTCGGCACCCGCGATCTCCATGGCCTTGATCGGACCCTCGCGCTCCACGAGCTCGCCGTCGGTGTGAAGGAATCGAACGCGCATCGCACTGCCTTCGCGCGTCGCATTCTCGAATACGGGGCCCGACGGGTCGGGGGCGACGTGGTAGACCTGGCTGTTCGCAATCAGGGCCAGCCGACGGCCGACCTCCTGCTTGTTCGGGGGATGAATGTTGTGCGCGCTTCCGATGTCGATGGTCACCGCCATGCCGGTTTCCGGCAGCGCGAGCGCCTTCGACTGCGCCTCGCGGAGCATCGCCCAGTCGCGGTTTTGCTCCTGGCCCTCCGAGCTGAAATTGGCGAGCTGCACGATATCGAATGGAAAGTCTCCCTCGGCCCAGCCGGCGCGCCACGAGCGGATCATGGTCATGAGCAGCTCCGCGTATTCACTGGCGCGACCCACATTCGCCTCGCCCTGGTACCAGAGCACCCCCCGAATCGCGTAGGGCTGCAGGGGGGCAATCATCGCGTTGAAGAGCCCTCCCGGCAGCGCCGGCGAGTCGTTCGTCGCCGGCGGCTGGGGCCAGGGCAGCAGGTTCTTTGTGTGCGCCGTGTGGGCGTCCGCCTCCGCCTTCTGCCAAGCCTTCATGTCCCCGGGGTACCGGGCCACCCGGTCGGGAGGCCATTCGCTCATCGCTTTCTTCCAGCGGACGTCGAGTGTGGCGGCGAGCGACGTGGAGTTCCTCGCCGCATCGCTCATCCACGATTCGATCGGCGTGCCGCCCCACGAGGTCAGTATGATCCCCACGGGCACGCCCACGGCGCGATGGATGTCGCGGGCGAAAAAATATCCGACGGCGGTGAAATGCGCCACGGTTTCAGGCGTGGCCAGTTTCCAGCCCTCCGTTGTCACTTGCGCAATGGGCGCCATGGCCACGGCCCTCTCGACCTTGAACTGGCGGATGAGGGGATAGTGGGCGGTCGCGAGCTCCGCCGCGGCATTCTCGACGCGGTACACCGGGCCTCCGTCATCGACCGTGAATTCCATGTTGGACTGGCCCGAGCAAAGCCAAACTTCGCCGACGACCACGTCGTGGAGAGTGACCGCGGTCTGCCCCGTCACCACCAGGTCGCCCGGCACCGAGGTCGCGGCGAGAGCGTCCAGGCTCACGCTCCATTTGCCGTCGCCGCTGGCGACCGTGCGGACAGTGCGGCCGCCGAAGGCGACTGAGATCGAGTCGCCGGCGGCCGCCGTTCCCCACACCGGCACGGGCATCCCCGCCTGCAGGACGGCATGGTCGCCGAAGATCGGGGCGACGGTCACGTTCGTTTTCGGCGCCGGCGGGGAGGTCGGCGCGACGCACGCCGTGACCAGTCCAAGCAGCGCGGCCGCCAGGATTCCAAACACGTTGCGGGGGCGGTGATTGCTCAAAGCATTGCTTCCAATTGGGGTTTGGGTAGAGGAAGGGGGCGCTTTCCCAACATGAGTACTCTACGGATAACGGTCTGGGGCGAAAATGTCCACGAGCACCGGAGTGCCAAGGTTAAAAAAATTTATCCGCAAGGCATGCACGCGGCCATCGCCGGAGGACTGGCCCGCCTTCTTCCGGCGGCGCAGGTCGCGACCGCGACGCTTCAGGAGGCCGAGCACGGACTGACCGCGGAGAGGCTCGCGAACACCGACGTGCTGACCTGGTGGGGCCACCTGGCCCACGACCAGGTGGCCGACGAGGTGGTGCGCCGGGTCCAGGCCCGCGTGCTCGAGGGGATGGGCCTTATCGTCCTTCATTCCGGCCACTACTCGAAGATCTTCCGGCAGCTGATGGGAACCACCTGCTCGCTCACGTGGCGGGAGGCTGATGAGCGCGAGCGGATCTGGGTGTGCAATCCCGGCCATCCGATCGCCCGCGGGCTCGGCCGCTACTTCGAGCTGCCCATGGAGGAAATGTACGGCGAGCCCTTCGCGGTGCCCGCTCCCGAGGAGCAGGTCTTCCTTTCGTGGTTTGAGGGGGGCGACGTGTTCCGGAGCGGCTGCTGCTGGCGCCGGGGCAACGGGAGTATCTTTTATTTTAGGCCAGGGCATGAGCACTATCCGACCTTTCACAACGAGACAGTCCTGCGCGTGATCGCTAACGCGGCGGAGTGGGCCCGGCCCCGTGGCCAGTGGGTCGACTCCTGTCCCAACGTCCCCGAGTCCGCGGAGGCCGTTGCGCCGAAATAGGCGAGGGTGCGGCGAAGCGGGATTGCGCAGTACGGCTTCGACGTATTGACCTATTTGGTAGAGTGTACGCGAGTGTCGCCTCCCAGCCCCAGCATCGTCAGCTTCCGAGGCGTCACCGTCCGCTACGGGAAACTGACTGCGCTCAGGGACATCACCCTCGACATTCCGGGCGGCAGCCTGACGGCGATCCTCGGGGGGAACGGGGCCGGCAAAAGCACCCTGCTTCGCGCCGTTTTGGGCTGGCAGCCGCTCGCGGGCGGTGAAATCCGGATCGGCGACGACCATCCGCAGCATGCGCGGCCCAGGCTTGCCTACGTCCCGCAGCGCCACGCCATCGACTGGGACTTTCCGATCACGGCTCGGGGGGTCGTGGAACAGGGCCGCTTCCCATCGCTCGGATTTTTCCAGCGGATGGCCCGGGCGGATCATGATCGGGTGGACCGGGCGCTCGAGGAACTG
>Ga0182018_10000173_pt1 | contig 84581 bp, 67 predicted proteins | sample 812P2MmetaG_FD_120490 | JGI IMG/M metagenome (GOLD analysis project Ga0182018, IMG submission 120490) | Permafrost microbial communities from Stordalen Mire, Sweden - 812P2M metaG | ecosystem: Environmental > Terrestrial > Soil > Wetlands > Permafrost | place: Sweden: Stordalen | collected... | reverse complement strand
TCTCACTGTAGAAAAATGCAAACCGATCCCACGCCGGAAACGCGAGATTGCTGGAAAATCTTGTCAACCCCCCGTTTCGATAATTTTCCCGGTAAGTCGATGAATAGGCAGGGAAAATAAAGGCACTAATTTAGTTGACTAACCAATGGTTAGTGTGCTACCTTACTAATCATGGACAAGCCAAAGACGCTGCAACAGGCCATCCGGTACTACTCCGATGAGCAAATCTGCATTGACACCGTGGCCAGATTGCGCTGGCCGAACGGCCCGGAATGCCCTGCCTGTGAGCACAAAGAGCACTACTACCTTGCGAAGCAGAAACGCTGGAAATGCAAGGAGTGCTATAAGCAGTTTACGGTGAAACTCGGCACCATCTTTGAAGATTCCCCGATCAAGCTGGACAAATGGCTGACCGCTCTCTGGATGCTGGTCAACTGCAAAAATGGGGTCAGTTCCTACGAGGTTGCCAAGGCCGTGGGGATCACCCAGAAGTCGGCATGGTTTGTTCTGCATCGCCTTCGCTTCGCCCTGCAAACTGGGAGCATTACCAAACTGGGCGGAGATGGCGCTCCGGTCCAAGTGGACGAAACCTTCATCGGTGGCAAGGCTCGATTCATGCACAAGGCGAAACGGCAACGCCTGAGCCGTGACGGAGGAATGCAGGGCGGGCACGGTAAGACCGTAGTTGTGGGATTGCTGGAGCGCGGCGGCAAAGTGAAAACCACCGTGATTCCACATCGCAGAGATAACATGCCGGAAAAGATCGTTCGTGAAATGGTACAACCGGGAGCCGAAGTTCACACCGACGAATTTAGCGGCTATTACAACCTGAAGGATGGTTACGTTCACAAAGTGGTCAATCATCTTGAAGGATATGTGAAGGAGAATGTTCACACTAACGGGATCGAGAATTTCTGGTCGCTCTTGAAGCGCGGCCTTGGCGGAACCTATATTGCCGTGGAGCCGTTCCACCTGTTCCGTTACGTAGACGAACAGGCGTTCCGCTACAACCATCGGAAAGATGCGGACGGCAACAAGTTGAACGACTCGCAGCGTTTCGAGTTGGCTTTATCGCAGATCGCGGGGAAGCGGTTAACCTTTGCGGAGGTGACTGGCAAGGTGGGCGAAACGGCTTTCTAATCCTTTGCGCGGGAAGCGCGGCCGGAAGCCCGTTTCCCGCGCTGTTGTCGTGCTTGCTTCTCGCGGTCGAGTTCGGCCTTGAGAGCTGAGTGCGGGACAGACAGAACTTTTTTGAGCGCAGTTTCAAACGTAGCATATTCACCCGATTCATTCTTGGCCGAAGGTTTGGGGTGATTCGCCACTGTGCCCTCTGGAAATGAGGGTATAGGAGTGGTGTGCGCCAGTCAATCAGCATTCGATCTAGCAATTGATAGCGGCCTGTTGGCCGAAGTTGAGCTTGCGGTTATGCACCGAAGCAATCGTGAAGTAAACAAAGCCGGAGACTACCTGCGCGGGAACCCGCCGTTAAGCGATGAAACCTCGCAAATGCTGATGATCGTCAGCGACTGGCGATCAGAGTTCGAATACTCGTTGAGCAGAGTCATGACCACGCTGCGTAAACATACGAATGCACAGGGGTGGAAGGGGGCGATCATATCTGGCCGTACAAAGCGCCTCCGTTCGATCATAGCTAAGCTGGGAAGGCAGTCGAATATGGACCTCACCCAAATGCAGGACATAGGCGGCTGTCGAGCGGTAATGAAAGACGTTGACACTGCCGAATGTCTGGCGGAAAGCATCCGGAGTCATCTGCACTCGAAGGTTAGCGCCGGAGGGAAAAGTACAGAAGACAACTATATTTCATCTCCGAAGCCTGATGGATATCGAAGTATTCACTTTGTGGTTCGGCATCAATCGAATCCAGGTACTCATGCGCCCGATCAAAAGCCGAGAAGAATCGAAATTCAAATTCGGTCGATCATGCAACACCGCTGGGCGACTGCGCTGGAAACCGTGGATTTATTTTCTTCGCAGACCTTAAAGACCGGCGGCGGCGACATACGGTGGCGTAGATTCTTCGCGTTATCATCCGGTTTCTTCGCAATGATGGAAAACCGTCCGACTGTGCCGGGAACCCCAGCGGATTCCGCTGATCTCAGAAAGGAAATGATGGAATTAGCAAAGGAGTTACGTGTAGTTGACAGGCTGCAACATTGGTCAAAGATTATGGAGAAAGTTCTCACTACTAAAAAGCGCGATTTAGAAGATCGCTATACTTACTTAATCGAATTGGACGTAGATGCAGGTAAGACCAATGTCACGGCATTCCCTCCCGAACTCCTTAGTTTTGCCCACAAGAGATACTTGGAATCGGAAAAGGAAAACACCAATTATCCGAATCGAAGCACGGTTCTGGTAAAAGCTCACTCATTCAAAGAGGTGCAACAAGCATATCCGGGTTTTTATGGAGACACCGAAGCATTCTTGTATGCTACGGAACTCGTTAGACGCGGGAAATGATTGGCGCATGATTCGCGGCGCTAGCGGGAAATGTAGAAATCGGAGAGTGAAAAGAAAAGTCGTTCCAGAGCTTTCTTGCGGAACTGCCACTGTTCCATCTCTTCGCTTGCCACTACGAGCCTACACTCCCGTCGTTGGTCAGGGTGAGGGTCGCCCTAAACATCTCTTGATCATCTTCACCCGTCACTATGATGCAATCCTCTTTCAGGGTGAAAATGATGGACAATTGTAGTGTGCCAGTCTTTACCGTAGCGGAAAACCTATTGCCCTTCGAGGCGTAACAAAAGCCATGGTCAATACCATCGCCGAGCGTCGATGACTCTCGCAGCTTCTGGCGCTCCTCAATGTCTCCTTGGACACCCAACCTCAACTGTTCAAAAACTTGCCCCAGTGAACAATCATTTCGCGCCCTGACCCAGTTGAATTCAGACATGCGCTCCATTTTACGCCCTGTCACGGTTTCAACAGCTTAGCGCAGTTTGGTTAGCGAAGTAAATTAGTGCCAAAATAAAGTCGGAAACGCTGTCGGGTCGATGCGGTTGAATTTGTTAGGCAAGCTGCATCCGTAACCACGTTTCCGGAGTGCTGCCAAAAGCCTTCGAGAGCCGGATCGCCATCTGGGGGCTTGATGCCCGACTTGCCGTGGATGACGTTGTTGAGGGTCTGCCGGGTGACTCCAAGGATCTCCGCTGCCGCTGTGACAGACAGGCCCAGCGGTTCAAGACACGCGCTCCTCACGCTACGCCCGGGGTGGGCCGGGTTCTTCATGGGTTTGGTGTTTTCCTAACACCGTCAAGTGTACATTGTCACTTGTCAAAGTAGGAGGTTGGGCCGCCCTACCGCATCGACTCTTCGATCTCCGAGATCCAGTCCGGACGCTTCAGCACTTCGCGAGGTTTCGGGCCGTCGGCGGCGCCGACTATGCCGTCGCGTTCCATCAGGTCGATGAGGTGGGCGGCGCGTCCGTAGCCGATTCGTAGACGGCGCTGTAAGAGGGAAGTAGAGGCTTTGCCGAACTCGATCACCAGGCGAACTGCATCGTTGAAAAGAGGATCGTTGTCGTCGGCGGAAATTTCTCCGGAATCTTCGGCGCCACCGGCGGCTGCCTCGCGATCTTCTTTCGGCGTCTCCAGGAATTTCTCCTGATACTGCGCCTGACCCTGCGCCTTCCAGAATTCGACTACGGCTTCGATTTCTTTTTCGGTCACGTAGGGAGCATGCAGGCGATGGACGCGGGCGGAACCGGAAGGCAGGTAGAGCATGTCGCCGCGTCCGAGCAGCGATTCAGCTCCATTGGCATCGAGAATGGTGCGCGAGTCTACTTTGGTCGCTACGCGGAAGGAAACGCGAGCGGGGAAGTTGGCTTTGATCAGTCCGGTAATGACATCGACCGATGGGCGCTGCGTGGCCAGCACTAAGTGGATGCCTACGGCTCGGGCCATCTGCGCGAGACGAGTTATGGATTCTTCCACGTTGTTGCCGTCGAGCATCATCAGGTCAGCCAACTCGTCGATGATGATGACGATCTTGGGAAGCGGTCCGTCTTCTGGATTCGCCTGGTCGCTGAAGAGACTTGGCGTGTCATCGAACAGGCGGTTATAGCTGTCGATGTTGCGGACGCCCTTGGCGGCGAGCAGTTTCAGCCGGCGCTCCATTTCGCGGACGGCGTTGCGCAGCGCGTTCGCGGCAAGTTTTGGCTCCGTGATAATGGGCGTGTACAGATGCGGCACGCCTTCGTAATTGCCTAACTCGAGGCGCTTCGGGTCGACTAACACCAACCTTACTTCGTCGGGCGTCGACTTATACAAGATCGACATGATCATGGCGTTGATGGCCACGCTCTTGCCGGTGCCGGTCGATCCGGCGATCAGCAGGTGAGGCATGCCGGCCAAGTCGGCGGCGGCGATGCGTCCGTTGATGTCTTTGCCCATGGCGAGCGTGAGCTTCGATTTGGTGCCGAGGAATTCCTGCGACTCGATGTTCTCGCGCAGCCAGATGATTTCACGCTCGCGGTTCGGCACCTGGATGCCGACCGTACTCTTGCCCGGCATCCGTTCCACCAGAATGCTTTCGGCGCGGAGGGCAAGGCAGAGATCGTCCGTGAGTCCAATGATGCGGCTGTACTTGATGCCGGCTTCCGGCTTGAATTCAAAAGTAGTCACGACGGGACCGGGATTAATCTGCGTGACTTGCCCGTGCACATCGAATTCCGCGTACTTCGCAGTTAGAACCTGGGCCACGAGTTTGAGTTCGTCTTCGTCCACCGATTGCTGCTCGTCGGGACGGTGCAGCAGGCTGGACGGCGGAAGCTTGTAACTGCCGGCGATTTTGGGGAGGGTCGTCTTCGCCTTGTGCTCGGTGTCGGCGCGCTCCGTAACTTCGATCGCAGAGGCAGGGGCAGAATTGTGTGCAGGGGCGACAGAGTCTTGTCCGCCGGCTGCCTCCGCCATCATGCGTTCGATACCGGTGCGCGGAGCCGTAGCGGCACGCGATGGAGTCTCCTGTTCCTGGCGGCGATTTTCATCACGCGTGCTTTCCGATGGAGGCGCGGCCAGCCGTGCGGGCACGAGTTGCGCGGTGACGGCGGGTTTTCCAGCGCGTCGTTTTTCCAGTTCTTTTTGCTGACGCCGGCGCTCCCGCTCGTCCTGCCAGTCTTTGAAGCGATCGCGGAGCGCGAGGACGAAGGCGAAGCGGGTCGGCGCCCAGACTTGAATCGCCGAAAACGAGAAGGCGGTAGTCAGATAGAGCGCGACGGCCAGAACGGTAGTGCAGACAATATATGCGCCGGCGACATTAAGGTAACGAATCAAAAAGTCTCCGACGATGCGGCCGGCCAAGCCTTCGATGGGGATCGCACCCATCCACCGAATATGGCCCGGCAGAATGGCGAGGAGCGCGGGCACGAACATCAGCAGCCAGATTCCGCCCAGGGTCTTGGCAATCGGAGTCTGCACCGCTCGCGAGCGGAACCAGCGCGCGCCGAGCATGACCATGAAGATGGGAAGCAGAAATGATCCCACGCCCCAGAATTGCAGGATGAGGTCGGAAAAATAAGCGCCAAGAATGCCGATCCAGTTGCGGGCAGCGTGGGAGCGGGTAAGGATGGAGGCGCTGTTGAGCGAAGGATCGAGCGGCGAATAGGACGCCAGCGCGAGGAAAAGAAGGAGTGCGGAGACGCACAACAAAAGCCCGACGAGTTCGTTCAGACGCCGGTTCCTGGTGGGCGCAAAAATCTTGTTGAAAAATGTCATGTGGCAGCGACGGCGTCGGGCAAAACCTCACCCACAGCGCCGGTACGGGCCAGAGCCTGATAATTATGCCAAGAAGCGGCGCTTCGCACAACGCGGGAAATGGGATGGGGTAGCGAGTTGGGTTCCCTTTGCAGAGACGGGGATCGCCCCATCTGACGTGGCGCTGGCCAGACGCGGCAAGCCGCGTCTCTACGGGTATTTGCGAGGCGGAATTCAACGCGTCAGTTTGGCGGCGGCGGCTTCGTCGAGCATCCACAACAATGTTCCGTCGGAAGGCTGGACTTGTTGGGAAGGGAGTGGAGGGGTGTTCTTCGCCTCGAGAACCTGATGCAGGATGTCGGCTTTGTCCGGGCCACTCGCCATGAACATCACTTCGGCGGCGCGATTCAGTACGGGGAAGGTGAAAGTGATGCGGTGAGTATTGAACTTCGCGACCCAATTGGCGACCACCAGGTGCGAGCGGTCGTCGAGGGCGGCGGAATCCGGGAACAGGGAAGCGGTGTGGCCTTCGGGGCCGAGGCCGAGCAGAATCAGGTCAAAGCGCGGAAATTCCGCGGCCTTGATGGCGAAGAATTTTCGCAGCTGGGTTTCGTATTCCGCGGCGGCCGCGGCGGCATCGGGATTTTCAGCCGGCACGCGAAAGACATTGTCGGGCGGAATCGTAATCTTCGTGAGCAACGATTCATTCACCATTCGATAATTGCTTTCCGGGTCGGTAGGCGGAACGTGGCGCTCGTCGCCGAAAAAGAAGAAGACGCGGTTCCAGGCGAAGTTGGCGTAATTAGCGGCCAGCAGCGAATAGAGAGCTTTCGGAGTCGAGCCACCGGAGAGCGCGACGGTGAATCTTCCCTGGGCGCCGATGGCGGCGCGGGCGACACGGACGAATTCTTCGGCAGCGGCGTGGAAGAGATCGGCGGCGGAGGCAAGCACTTCGATGGTTCGAGTAGAGGGCATGGTCATCGAGCTGCAGAAATTAAGATAGCGAAAATTAAGATAGCAAAGTGCGGCCGTTGCCACACTAGAAATCTAGGCCACGCTGTTGGCGGCTACTCGGGCGTGACGAGCGCCGTAGCAGGCGGCTCCGAGCAGGCCGGTTTTTTCGTTGGTAATCACGCGCACCGGAATGGCTTCGAGCAGGGGCTGCATGCGTCCTTTGCTGAGAAATGCCTGCATGAACAGTGGGCCAGCGAGCTTGGGCAGAATCTTCGGCGCGATTCCTCCCGCGAGAAAAACGCCGCCCGACGCGAGAACTTTCAGCGCCATGTTGCCGGCTTCGGCGCCGTAAATGGAGATCCACAAATCGAGCGCCTGCTCGGCCAGCGGGGCCCTGGCGGAAACGGCGGCGTTGGAGATGGCGGCTGCCGGATCGCCCGCGGCGATTTCGTCACGCAGCCATTGCGGCTCTTTCTCATTGCCGCGATGCGTGTCTTTGAGAAACAGATACACGTTCACCAGGCCGGGTCCGGAAACGATGCGTTCGTAGCTGACGTGTCCGAAGCGAGTGAGCAGGTAGCGGAGGAGTTCGATTTCCAATTCGTTGCGGGGAGCGAAGTCGCAATGGCCGCCTTCGCAGGCGAAAATGAGATGGTGCTCTCCGTCCCAGATGAGGCCGGCTTCGCCGAGGCCGGTTCCCGCCGCCACGACCGCCTGGTTGCCGGACTGGGCGGGTTTCTTGGCCTGGTTGAGAGCGACGGTGTCGGATGGGCCGAGACACTGGATTCCCCATGCCTGCGCCTCAAGATCGTTGATCAGGTTCACGGAATCGAGGTGCAGTTCCTGCGCGAGCCGAGATGCGTCTACGATCCAGGGAAGGTTTGAAGTCTCGACTCGTCCATTACGCACCGGACCTGCGATTCCGAAGCTGGCGATGCTCGGACGAACGCCCGTGTCAGAAACAAACTTGAGCACAATCTCATCCAGTCCGCGAAATTCCCTGCTGGCGAAGGTGTTTTCGTGGACTGGGGTGAAGTGGCGGTCGTCACCGTTCATGCGGTAATAGCTGAGGCGCGCATGGGTTCCACCGATGTCCGCGGCGAGAATCATTTCTGGAAATCTCTCCACCGCCGGCCGTCGCGTTCCATTAGTTCGTCGGAATCTTTAGGACCCCAGGTTCCGGAGGGATAGTTGGGGAAATTACGCGGAGGCAGCGCCTTCCACACATCGAGCACGGGATTCACAATGCTCCAACCGGCTTCGACCATGTCGGCGCGCTGGAACAGGGTAGCGTCGCCGATCATGCAGTCATGCAGAAGGCGTTCATAGCCGGTGGAAGGAGTAAGGCCGAAATAGTCGGCGTAGGCGAAATTCATATTTACTTCGCCCAGTTGCATAGCGGGACCGGGAGTTTTGGCGGCAAAGCGCAGCGAGATGCCTTCCTCAGGCTGGATGTTCAACACCAGCTGATTCGGCATCATGTTCTCCACCTGAGTTTCGCGGAACAGCATGAAAGGAGCGCGGCGGAACTGAATCACGACATGGGTACTGCGGTCGGGCAGCCGCTTGCCGGTGCGCAGGTAGAAAGGAACGCCCGCCCAGCGCCAGTTGTCGATCATCAGCCGCATGGCGACAAAGGTTTCGGTGCGCGAATCCGGCGGCACGCCCTCTTCGGAACGGTAGGCGGGCACGCGCTCGCCATCCATGGTGCCGTCTCCGTATTGCCCGCGAACGGTCTTGCTGAGCACGTCCTCATCACTGAAAGGCTGGATGGCATGAAGGATTTTGGCCTGCTCGTCGCGCACCGCGTTCGCCTCGAAGGAAATTGGCGGCTCCATCGCGGTGAGGGTGATGAGCTGCATGATGTGGTTCGGCACCATGTCGCGGAGGGCGCCAGCGCCATCGTAGTAGCTGCCGCGTTTTTCTACCCCCACGGTTTCAGCCACCGAAATCTGAACGTGGTCAATGTAGCGGCGATTCCAGATGGGCTCGAAAATCCCGTTTGCGAAACGGAGCGCCAAAATGTTCTGCACCGTCTCTTTTCCCAGATAGTGATCGATGCGGTAGATCTGGCGTTCGGAAACCACCTTCAAAAGCTGCTGATTTAGAGCTTTGGCGGAATCGAGATCGTGGCCGAAAGGTTTTTCAATAATCACCCGGCGCCAGTGGCTGTTCTCTTCGACCATCAGGCCGGCTTTGGCTACCCGTTCGACGATATCGCCGAAAAAGTTGGGCGCGGTAGCAAGGTAAAAAAAGTAGTTGCCATGGGTGTTGTGATCCTTGTCCACCTGGGCGAGCGTTTCTTTCAGCTTGTCGTAAGTAGCGGAATCATCGAAATCTCCACTGATGTAATACACGCGGCTGATGAAGGAGTCCCAGAGTTTAGCGTCGACGGGGCCGGTGGCGAACTTCTTGAAGTCCTCGCTGAGTTTTTTTCGCGCGTCGTCATGGCTCATGGCAGTGCGGCCGATGCCGACGACGGCGAAGTCGGGAGAGAGCAGTTGCTGGCTCAGGAGGTTGTAGAGGGCGGGAACAAGCTTGCGTCGCGTCAGGTCGCCGGAAAAGCCAAAGATCGCCATGACGCACGGATCCGCCTGGCGTGCCGTGCGCGGTTTGGTTGTTGCTGGCAGAACTTCTGTATGAGCCATTGTCTCCTCGTGAGAGTCAGCTGCGGGCTGCGGCTTCGAGCTTGGGCAATATCGGACATCTGTTTGCCGGCAGTTCGAAGCTCGAAGCTGTTCTTATGACGCTCTTGCCGGTGGTTTGAGCTCGATGTGACCACCGAACTTCTGTCTCATGGCGGAGAGCATCTTCTCCGCGAATGTGTGATCCTGGCGCGAACGGAAGCGTGTGTACAGAGCGGCAGTCAGCACTTCGGCCGGAACCGCCTCATCGAGCGCGGCCTGGATCGTCCAGCGGCCCTCGCCGGAATCCTCCACGAATCCGGTGTACTCGCTGAGGGTCGGGTTCTCGATGAGCGCCATCGCGGTCAGGTCCAGCAACCACGAACTGACAACGCTGCCGCGGCGCCAAACCTCGGCAATATCCGGAAGGTTGAGATCGTAGCGGATATCCGCGGGAAGATCCTTGCTGGTCGCGTTCTTGAAAATGTCGAAGCCCTCGGCGTAGGCCTGCATCATTCCATACTCGATGCCGTTGTGGACCATCTTGACGAAATGTCCGGCGCCGGAAGGGCCGCAGTGAATGTAGCCGTCTTCAGATGTCCCAGCGGCAGCGCCGGTTATTTTTTCCCGTCCCGGAGTGCGCGGAATGTCGCCGCGTCCCGGAGCCAGGGTTTTGAAGATCGGGTCGAGGCGCTGGACAACTTCTTTCGGACCGCCAATCATCATGCAGTAGCCGCGATCGATCCCCCAGACGCCGCCACTGGTGCCGACATCGACGTAGTGGACGCCTTTGGCGGCGCAGATTTTCGAGCGGCGAACGTCGTCTTTAAAACACGAATTGCCGCCGTCGATGATGGTGTCGCCCGCCTGCATGGACTTGAGCAGAGCTTCCACGGTTTTTTCCGTGGGATCGCCCGACGGCACCATGATCCAAGCGGCGCGCGGAGCCTTCAGTTTGGCGACCAGATCATCCAGCGAACTGGATGCGACCGCGCCCTCGCCGGCGAGATCCTTGACGGCCGCCGGGCTGAGATCGGAAACCACCAGGGTGTGGCCGCCGCGTATCAGACGGCGCGTCATGTTGGCGCCCATGCGCCCCAAACCTACCATTCCGAGTTGCATTCGTGCTCCTTCAGTTGTTACTGAGCGTTATTACTGAGCTTTGTTACTGAACTTTGACGCTACAAGACCTCTTTGACCAGTTCGGTCAGCTTCGCCAAACCAGCCTTCACATCGCTGCCGAGGTGCACGCGCAGTGCGCGACGCTTGCGGTCGGCCAGCACCTGGAAGTCGCCGCGAGCCTGTGCCGCCTTGACGATTCCGAAAGTGTACTTCTGTCCGGGGACGGGCAAGTCCTGAGCATCGTCACAAGTAATTTGGAGAAACACGCCGCTGTTCGGGCCACCTTTATAAGCTTGTCCGGTAGAGTGCAGGAAACGGGGGCCGAAGCCAAGCACGGTGGCCACGCGTTTGCGATCACGAACGCTCATACGCAAGGTCTGGAGCGCAGCCTCGTGCGCGGCATTCATCTCGACATAAGCCAGCAGAGCAAAATAGTCGCCCGCGCCAAGACGCGCCAGGTGAGCGCGCAGATAGTTCTTGAGCAAGCCGTCGGATGCGGGCCGGCCGCTCACCGCCTTGGCGAGTTCCGCCGCGTTCTTCTCGTCGGTGAAGAGCTTGAAGCCCGCTTCCTCAACGATCGGTTTTTCGGGAGGAAGCGCGCCCTTGCTTTCGTACTCGGAGGTGAGTTGCTTGGTTACGATTTTGCTGGCCTCGACATCGGGCTGATTGAAGGCATTGATGCCGATGATCGAGCCCGCGACCGCGGTAGCAATCTCCCAGCGGAAGAATTCCTGCCCGAGGTCGTAGGTGTCGGACATGGCGATGCGCACAACCGGTTGCCCGGCTTTCTCGAGCGCAGCGACTTTGGCATCCTGTGCGGCGTCGGGTGCGCTCTCCAGTCGCACGTAGGCGAAGATTCGGTCACTGCCATATTGTTCGGGAGCGCCGAGTGCTTCGCGATCGACCGGAATGATGCCCTTGCCGAGTTTGCCGGTGGATTCCGCGATTAACTGCTCGAGCCACGCGCCCAGGTCTGCGATTCCGGGCGAGGTGATGAGCGTGATTTTGTCGCGGCCAAGTTTGGCGGCTGAGCCCATGATGAGGCCGAGCATGACTCCCGGATTCTGTTCGATTGGATCGGGCCGCTTGCAGGCCTCCACCATTTCCTTTGTGCGTTGCAGGAACTTGCCGGTGTCGAGGCCCATGGCTGCGGCGGGAACCATGCCAAAATTCGATAGTGCGGAGTAACGTCCACCGATGGAAGGCAGGCCGTAGAAAATGTGGCGGAAGTGATCGCGCTCGGCGACCTTCTGCATTTGCGAGCCCGGGTCGGTGATGGCGACAAAGTGGCTGCCCGCCTTGTCGGCGCCGACGGTCTGCTGCACGCGCTCGAAGAAGTACTGCTTGTAGATGTTGGGTTCGAGCGTGCTGCCCGACTTGCTGGAGACGATGAAGAGCGTTTTGGCGATGTTGATCTTTTTTTCCACGTCGCGGATTTGCGCCGGATCGGTCGAGTCGTTGATGTGCAGACGCGGGAAGCCGGGAGTCTGCGGGTAGGTCAGGGAGAGAACTTCGGGGCACAGGCTGGATCCGCCCATGCCGAGTAGCAAAATGTCGGAAAATGCGGCATTTCTGACTTCGTCCGCGAGTGCCTTCAAGCTGGCGGCGCCGGCGATTTGCTCATCGGTGATGCCGAGCCATCCCAGCCACTTGGCCTCGTCTTCGTTGGTCCAGAGGGATGCGTCGCCCGCCCAGAGGCGTTTTATTTTTCCCGAGGTGCGCCAGTCGTCAAGGTTTTTTTTTACCGCCGCATCAAGGTCGCCGGGAAGAGTTGCGGTTGTTGGACTTACGCGCGCGCCGCTCGGGGAATCGCTGATTTGCTTCGTACTTTGCTTCGTACTTTTTTCGACTGCCGCCAGCAACTTGCCGAAGGCGTCGGCGAAGAGTTTTACGCCATCGACCGTCAGCTTGTCGGTCACATCTTTCATGACGATGCCGACGGCAGCAAGGTCGGCCATCGTCTTCCGCGCGCCGTCCACGTCTTCGGTCAGACTCTGGCGCGGCTTGCCGTGATCGCGGAAGGCTTCGAGCGTGGCCGGAGGAGCGGTATCAACCGTATCCGGTCCAATCAGTTCCTCGACGTAAAGCACATCGCGGTAATTCGGATTCTTGGTGCTGGTGCTTGCCCACAGCACGCGCTGCGTCTGCGCACCCTTGGCGGCCAGCGCCTTCCAGCGCGGAGTGGAAAAGATCCCCTGGTAGGCTTCGTAAGTCAGTTTGCCATTGGCGATCGCGACTTTGCCGAGAATCGACTGCAACGTCGCCTTGCGCGCCGGATCGGTTTCGTTCTTGAGCTTGTCGCCAACGAGCGAGTCGACCAGCGAATCGATGCGGCTGATGAAGAAGCTGGCTACGCTGGCAACCTTGCTGACATCTCCGCCGGTGGCGGCAAATTTTTCCACGCCGTCGATGAACGCGGCGGCGACTTCCTCATACACTGGCTGCGCAAACAGCAGTGTGACGTTGATGTTAAGGCCTTCGCTGAGCAGTTGCCGGATGGCAGGGATGCCCTCGGGCGTGCCCGGCACCTTAATCATGACGTTCTCGCGGGCAACGGTCTTCCACAATCGCCGCGCCTCGTCGATTGTGCCCTGGGTGTCGCGCGCCAGATAAGGAGAGACCTCGAGGCTGACGTATCCGTCGCGCTTTTTTGTGCTCTGGTAGACGGGACGGAGGAGGTCGGCCGCATCCTGAATGTCACGGATCGCGAGCAGTTCGTAGCGGCCCTTGGCGTCGAGATCGGTACGGGGCGCGAGCGAGTCGAGAAAATCCTGGTACTCGGTCGAGTCGGCAATCGCCTTCTCGAAAATCGAGGGATTCGACGTCATTCCGCGGAGTCCGTCTTCCGCGATCAAGCGTTGCAGTTCGCCGTCCTTCAGCAAGTCGCGGCGGATGTAGTCGAGCCAGATGGACTGGCCAAAATTCTGAAGCTGAACGAGGGGATTCGCGGCTTTCGCGGTTTCGAGGGTGCCGACTGGATTCATAAACGTCTCCTAAAATTTAGGTGCTTCTAACTTCCGGTAGAGACGCGGCTTGCCGCGTCTTTCGCCGTGAATGCGTCGCGGTGTCCCAAGAGACGGGGCAAGCCCCGTCTCTACGCGACATTTATTTTCCTAGCTGTTCGCGCGCTGCTTGCATAACGGCTTCGGTCGTGAAGCCAAACTTCTTCTGCAAATCCTTGAGCGGAGCAGAGGCTCCAAAAGTGTGCATACCTATGATGCGGCCTTTGGGGCCGGCGTATTGCGCCCAGCCGAAAGTCGAAGCCATCTCGATCGCGACCCGCGCGGTCACCTCCGGCGGAAGCACCTCATTGCGATAACTCGGGTCCTGATGTTCGAACAAGTCCCACGATGGCATGCTGACAACGCGGACGCGAATTCCTTCCGCCTTCAGTTTTTCGTAAGCGTCGATGCAGAGATAAACTTCACTGCCGGTGGCCATCAGGATGACCTGCGGCTTGCCGCCTTCGGCGTCGGCCAGGATATAGGCGCCGCGAGCCACGCCGGCTGCCGGGGCGTACTTGGAGCGATCGAAGGTCGGCAGGGCTTGCCGCGTCAGAATCAGCGCCACCGCTTCCTTCTTCGACCCCATGATTATTTTCCAGGCCTCGACCACTTCGTTGGCATCGGCGGGACGCAGGGTCATGAGCTGGGGAATGGCTCGCAGTTCGGCCAGTTGCTCGATCGGTTGGTGTGTCGGTCCATCCTCGCCGACGCCGATGGAGTCGTGCGTGAAAATCCAGATGGAAGGCACTTCCATGATCGCGGAGAGGCGGATCGGCATCTTCATGTAGGAGCTGAAGATGAGAAACGTCGAGCCGTAGGTACGGATTTTCGATAATGTCATGCCATTCACAATGGCGCCCATGGAGTGTTCACGGATGCCGAAGTGGAAGTTGCGCGCATTGTAATTCCCAGCTTCAAAATCGCCAGCGGTGTCGAAAGTGAGCCGGGTTTTGGTGGATGGATATAGATCGGCTGAACCCCCCATAAGCCAAGGGTGATTCTTGGCAATGGCATTGAGAACTTTGGCGGATGAATCGCGGGTTGCGATTCCCTTGGCATCGGGCGCAAATGTCGGAAGCTCTTTGTCCCATCCCTCGGCAGGTTGATGCTGGAGCATGCGTTTGTACTGCGCAGCTAAATCGGGATACTGGGCAGAGTATTTGGTGAACAGCGCGTTCCACTGGCTGCTGAGTTGCTTTCCGCGCTTGCCCATGACGTCGCGGAAGTTTTCGCGTACGCCGTCGGGGACGAGAAACTTGGCGTCTTCCGGCCAGCCATAAAACCGCTTGGTCAACTTCACTTCTTCTTCGCCGAGCGCCTCGCCATGGGCTTCTTTTGTGTCCTGGCGGTTTGGCGAACCGTAACCGATGTGGCTGTCGACAATAATGAGTTTGGGCCGATCGTTGACGCCGAGCGCGTGGGTATAGGCGTCGGCCAGCGCCACCAGGTCATTGGCATCGTGCAGGTGCTGAACATCCCAACCATAGGCGGCGAAGCGGGCGGCCACGTTTTCATCGTAGGCGAGATCGGTGTTGCCCTCGATGGTGATGTGATTGTTGTCGTAGATCCAGCACACGTTCGAAAGCTTCAGATGTCCAGCGATCGATGCGGCTTCCGAGGAAATCCCTTCCATCATGTCGCCATCGCCGCAAAACGCCCAGATGTTGTAGTTGAACAGTTCGAATCCCGGACGATTGAAATATTCCGCCAGCCAGCGCTCGGCAATCGCCATGCCGACACTGTTGGCGACGCCCTGACCGAGCGGGCCGGTGGTTGTCTCCACACCGGTAGTCAAACCGTATTCGGGATGCCCCGGCGTCTTGCTGCCCAGTTGCCGGAAATTCTTGATCTCGTCGAGCGATAGCGCGGGTGTCGAAAGAATCTTTCCATCGGGACTTACCTCGCGCACACCGGCCAGATAGATCAGGGAATACAGCAACATGGAGGCGTGCCCGTTGGAGAGCACAAAACGATCGCGGTTGGGCCAGATCGGGTCTTCCGGGTCATAGCGCAGAAACTGCTGCCACAGACAGTAGGCCACGGGAGCCAGCGCCATGGGCGCCCCGGGATGGCCCGAATTCGCCTTCTGCACGGCGTCCATCGAAAGCGTGCGAATCGTGTTGATACACAACTGATCGAACTGCGTACCGGTGGTGGCGACGGACTGGTCACTAACAGCCATCAATTTTCTCCCCGCAAATCAGCTTGCGTTGCTGCGCTGCCAGATTTGGATGAAATGAGCGGCAAAATAGATACAGCCGGGCCGCGCCAAGTTTACCTCGTAATCGAGAAACAATCCGGGAAATCAGCTCAAGGCACGAGAAACCAAGCTCCGATTTTACACCGAGAGCGATTCAGCTGCCTGCCGATGCTCCCAGGTAGTGGTGCAGTTTGAAAATTGCCGTCCCTCGGCGACTAAAGCCGCAATGTGAATATGATGCTTACGGCATCGCTGGACGGGCGAGGCGCCCGTCCCCCCACAGGCCTGTGCCGAGGGGTGGAATTTCAGGTAAGGAAAACCTTGTCGGAGCTGATCCTGTGTTGCAGGGTGGAGGCCAGTCCGTCCACGTCGGTGGCGGAGAGGTCCATCGTCTGAGGGTCGAGGATGGGGAGGCGATTGCTGCCGACCGCATCGCGCCGTACCTGTATCAGCAAGGCCTGGAGCGCCTGGGGATCGTATTTTTGCGGAGACATGCGAATTAATTCCTGAAGAGCGGTTCCAATCGGGAGCGGTTCGCGGTAGGGACGCGGGCTGGTCATTGCATCGAAGGTGTCGGCCAGAGCCACGATGCGCACGGCTTGCGGCGTTTCGTCAGCATGCAAGCCATCCGGGTAGCCCGACCCGTCTCCGCGTTCGTGATGCCAGCGCACGATTTCCGGAATCTGCGGCCAGGGAAACTGCACCTGGCTGACGATCTGATGCCCGACGATGGTGTGGTCGCGCATCTCCCGGGATTCTTCCGCATCAAGCTTCGAAGACTTCCCGAATAGCCGCTTATCGACGGCAACCTTGCCAATATCGTGGAGATAGCCCGCCGAGCGCAACGACGCCACATCGGTCGCATCCATGCCCAAAGCTTCGCCGATCGCCTGCGCGTAACGTCCCACCCGCAGCGAGTGTCCATGAATGTTGATGTGTTTCACGTCGATGGCGGTCGCGAAGGCTTCGAGCGCATTGTCGTAGAAGCCATGGAGCGAGGCCAGCAGCCGCAGGTTTTCAGAAACCCGTTGTGCCAGCGTCTGACCCAGCGTGTGATTCTGAATGGCCAGCGCCACGTAGTGGCTCAGCATTTCGAAGGCGTCGAGCTCGTCTTCGTCGTAGGGCGCTTCGCCGGGCCGTCGTCCCAGGGCAATGACTCCAACCAGTTTGCCGCGGACTTTCAGCGGGCAAATGCACTTGAACAGTTCGGGCGCGACATTGCCGTTCGAACTAAGGAAGACGTCATAGGAGGACGTGTTGAGCACGACCGGGCCCACAGCGCCGGTCAGAGTGTGCACGTGACGGGGAAGGAGCGGAATCAGCGACGGTTCCGGCAGTAGCGCGAAGCCTTGCGCATCGACCGAGGTCAGCATGGAAGGCCGTTCGCCGAACGAAAACAGCACGGCCTCGGTCGCGCCCGCTGCTTCCATCACAGCAGACAGCATGGAGCGCGCGGTCTTGAGGAAGTCGCGGTCCGCCGTAAGCTCGGGGCCTAAATCCGCCAGCGCTTCGACTGTTCGTAAAAGTTTTTTGAGGTTCGTCCCCTGCAATATCTCTTGCGGAGGTGCATACCAAAACCAGAGCTCTAACAGCGTAGCATCGCGTCGCAACTCGATTGTTAGTTACTTTGGTGCAACAGAACCGCGGGCGATCGGACGTGCGTAGCGGGAACATGAAAAGATAACCCAATGATCCCGTCGCGCGGCGACTTGCCTTGACAGTCGCGGGAAGTTGACTCATACTTCGGCCAAATCGCCCGTGCCGCTTGTGTTCTGCCGGTTTCGTCCGGCAATTTATCGATCGAGAGAAAGCTGTGGTTGTAGGTAACTCCAAGCCGTATCGCTCCGGGAAAATACTCAACACGCCTGCTCGCGATGCTTCGCTGCAGAGTCCGTCCAGCCTGTTTGGCGATCTCGACGAGAATGCGGCTCTGTCATCACTGAAGGAGTTGATTGCCGGTGGCGGCCACCGTTTGGACCCGATGCTGGCGACCATCACAGACGCCGCCCGGCAACTGACGGGCGCTTCCGGAGCGGCGCTCGCCATGTGGAAGGAAGGCGCGATGTTGTGCCGCGCGCGCAGTGGCGACACCGCTCCCGTTCTCGGTGCGCGTTTGAGCGCTGACACCGGGATTTCCGGAGAGTGTTTGCGCACGGGGAAGGTTCAGCATTGCATCGATATCGAGGACGATCCGTTCGTCGATGTGGAGGTCTGCCGGCGGCTGGGTTTGCGTTCGATTGCGGTTTTGCCGATTCAGGGCCGGCGCGGGATCAACGGAATTCTAGAGGTTTTTTCCACCCAGCCGGCGGCTTTCCGCGAGTGGCATATCAGTCTTCTGCAGCAGCTTGCGGCGCTCGCGGAGCGGGCACGCGCATCGCAACCGCATGGGGCATCGTCCACCCTGCCGAAATCTCCGGTTGAGGCGCCGCGACGCTCGAGCCTGTTACCGGCGTCAGATCGCGTCGGGGACGTGGCTTTTGCTTTCCTGGGAACTCGATCCCGACCTATTGCCCTGAGCATTACGGGTGTGGTGGCCGTCGCGCTGCTGGCGTTGGTGATCTGGCTGGGGTGGCGCGCTCCGGATGAGACGGACGGCAAGGCACATGCCGCGACGCCAACTTCTGCTGACGCCGCAATCGTCAGGGGAAACGACAACGGGAACGATGGCGTAACTGTGCATGGTGCGGTCAACCAACCCCTTCGGAAACCGAACGCTGGTAGCGAATCTATCGTTCTGTCGTTCGGAGAGGATTCAGCCGGAGCTGCCGTGAAGCTCGCCTCAAAACCGGGCATGGTTGCGGGAAACACGACAGCGTATCTAGCCAGGTCAGATCGAACGCCCTTGCCCGCCCAAGCCGGTGCCGATGTTGCCATCCCGCAAAAACCTTCCGGTTGGCAGATTGGCACACAGGCGGAGTTGCACAACGTTTCACGCTTGGATTCGTCTTCCGATAAGGCTACCCCGGGTGAGCCGCGGTCGATCCCGGCCGGCTCGACGAAGCAGCCGGACAGCAGCGAATTTCTTTCCGCGAAAGGTTCCTCGCCCGGGTCTTCTGCGCCGGTGTCGCAAGGGGTTTCAGGTGGTCGACTCCTAAACCAGGTTCCGCCGGTTTATCCGGCGCAGGCCCTTTTGCTGCGACTGGAGGGCACTGTCATTCTGGCCGCGACCATCATGGAAGACGGAACGGTGGGCGATATCAGAGCGGTGGACGGACCGCCGGTACTGGCCGAATCCGCCATGAACGCGGTGAAGAACTGGCGCTACGAGCCTTATGAACTCGACGGAAAGCCGGTGAAGAACGAGATCAGAATCAACGTCGATTTCAAGTTCCCCTCCGAAGGACGTTGAACGCCTACACGCCGACCGGGAAGGGCTTGGTGTGGGTTTCCCCACCGACCGAAAGTCCGGCGAATCGCCCCTGCAGAAGTGACATCATCCCGGTGCACCAGTAACCGATGATGAATAACAGCAGGAAGGGAACAGTAAAGTAATTCTCATTGTCGATCGCGTAAAAGACCGCCAGCGCGAAATAAGTTCCGATCAGGAGTTCAACCCATGGGACCCAACCCAGACGCTTGCGGTATTTTTTCGCGCCCACCCTGTCCTTCTTCGATTCGACGCGGTATTTGGGAGTGCGTGCGAAGGCGGTTTGCTTGCCGGCCAGGGCTTCGAGCACGGCGATGGTATTGGTGATCGTCAGGCCGATTCCCAGAGCCATTAAGAGTGGCAGGTAAAGCAGCGCTCGCGGCCAGCTTTTCGGAAACAATTCCTTTTGCGAAACCAGATAGAAACTGGAAATGGAGAACGTCGAAGCCATGAACAGGGGCAGGTCGATATAGACCATCTGGAACCATCCCTGGTAGAAGCGAATAATCATCGCCGGCATCAGCAGGACGGAGAGCACGATCATCAGGGGATAGCTGAGGTTCGCGGTCAGATGATAAAAAGCTTCGATTTTCACGGATCGCGGTGCGTCGCTCGCGAGTACCCTGGGGAGTATTTTCTTGGAGACCTGGATCAACCCCTTGGCCCAGCGCGCCTGCTGCGTCTTGAACGCGGTCATCTCGACCGGCAACTCGGCGGGACATTCGACATCCTGCAGATAAACGAACTTCCATCCTTTGAGCTGGGCGCGATAGGAAAGATCGGTGTCTTCGGTGAGCGTGTCATGCTGCCAGCCGCCTGCCTGGTCAATGGCACAGCGCCGCCACATGCCGGCGGTGCCGTTGAAATTAAAGAAAACGCCGCTGCGGGATCGGGCCGAGTGTTCCAGCACGAAATGGCCGTCGAGCAGAATGGCTTCGACCTCGGTCAGCAGCGAGTAGTGGCGGTTAATATGCGTCCACCGCGTCTGCACCATGCCGATCTTGGGGTCGGTGAAGTGGTGGATGCACTTGAGCAGAAAGTCAGGCGGCGGAACAAAATCAGCGTCGAAGATGGCGATGAATTCGCCTTTTGCAGTTTTCAATCCTGCTTCTAACGCGCCGGCCTTGAAGCCTTTACGATTCTCGCGGTGGATGTACGTGACCGGATGTCCCGAAGCGGCGTAGCGATCCACCAGAATGCGGGCGACCTCCACGGTTTCGTCGGTTGAGTCGTCCAGTAGTTGGATGTCGAGTTTTTCTTTCGGATAGTCAAGCCGGCACACAGCATCGAGCAGCCGATCGACTACATATTGTTCGTTATAAATCGGCAACTGCACGGTGACGCGCGGCAGGTCCTCAAGCGGGAAGTAAGCCAGGGGGGCCGTCGTCTTTTTCTTCCTATGCTTGTAATAGAGATAGACCATCCAGTAACGGTGGGCGCCGTATGCCGCGAGGATAATGAGCACGATGAAATAGGGGATTAGCAGCGCCAGATCGAAGGCATTGGCCTGGTAAAGCCCCTGGAAAGTTTTGTCCAGAAAATGCTGTCGAAAATAGGGTCCCAAGCCCTTGGTGGCAAGAATCAGGATGAAGGCCAGCGGGAAAGAAGTGGGCGTCAAAACCATGCACTCAACAGGACCATGAATCAAAGGCAAGACAACAGCCCAAGCATTGTACCTGATTGGTCGTTAGTCGTTAGTCGTTTGTCATTAGTCGGTGGCAAACCCGCGAACGACTGACGACTAACGAGTAACGACCAATGACCGGTTAGCGCCACTCCTCACCGGTTGGACTCAGCTTCAGCTCGACCTGTTGATGAGAGCCTTCTTCGATCCTTACCGCAGTGCCGTTGTCTGCCTGGGATCTCAAAAAGTCGGCGTCGCGCCAAACGCCCTCTTCCAGATCCTGCCAGGCATATAGCGTGTAGCTGCCTGGAGCCACGCCGCGGATCGTGAAGCGTCCATTTTGATCGGTCGACCCGAGGGCGAAGCGATCGGAGAGTTTGCGGTATTTTTCTTCGGGGACCGCCACGACGGTGGCGTTGGCGACCGGCTGAGCATTATCCACATCCTTTTCCTTTTCAACGACCGTGCCCTCAACCGTGGCTCCCTTGGAGCTCACCAGCAGATCAAGCGTCGCGGGCCCGCTTACGGTGAATCCGGTTTCGATGTCCCGTTGACCGAGCTTCACCGATTTCAGGAAGAAGCTGCCTTGGGCGCTGCGCCCGTAGACTTGCACGACGTAGGTGCCGGGGTTCACGTCTTTCCACTCAAAATTGCCCAGCCGGTCCACCGAAGCGTTCGCTCCGAAGAAGTCCTGCGACGTGAAGAAGCCCGCATCTTCTGGTAAGTCGCTCACGGACAAATTGACCACGTACTGCGTGAGGTCTCCCGAAGCGCTTCCCTCGATGTGGAGATGACCGGAGAGCGTGAACGCCGGCAGGGGAGCGAGCTTGAGACCGTCAAGATCGGCGGCGACAACGCTGATCTCCTGGCGCGCAGTTACCGACTGCAATCCCGAGCCGGCCGACGCAATCAATGTGTACGATCCCGGAGCGACTCCGCGCACCTCGAACTGGCCGTCAGACCCGATTTCATTCGCGCGGTAAGAATCGCCGGCTTTAGAGAGCAGCTCCACAGCGATCTGCTGGCCGGTCGTGACACCGGTTACGGTTCCGCGCACGCGGTACGTTCTCGCCGGCACCAGGGTGAGGTTGACGGGTTCTTCGTCGCCTGCCTTGAGGGTTATAGGCGTCGCCTGCGCGCCGTCGTAGACGCCGGGATAGTAGGTGGTGAGGTAACGGGCGTCGGGCTGAGATTCTGCCGGGTTGTCAGGCTGCGACGATTTGCCGCGCTGCTGTTCGTAATCTCGGAAGTCCGGAGGTGGTATCGCCAGGATCCAATACTGCCCGGGAAACAAACCGGCGACACGGTATTCGCCAAGATCGTTCGTTCCCACGGTGGCGGCGGTTTCCCGGGATGCTTTTCCTGGTTTCTTCTTTTGTACGATTACTCGGACCTCGGACATCGGGTCGCCGTCTTCGTCCATGATCCGGCCGCTGATCACTGCTGTCGGCAGCATCCGAAAGAGAAGGTCTTCCACCGACTGCCCGGCTTGAACGGTGAAAGAGTTGATGTCAGATTTGAGCCCGCGTTCGTTTACTCCGACGAAGCCGGTGCGCTCGACGAAGAGCCGGTAACGTCCGGGCCGAACGTTCTCTATGCGGAAATGGCCATCGGCGTCGGTGGAGGCGGTGTAGTTTCCGCCCTCCTGCTGGTTTTCTGCAACGACCTGCACCAGCACCTTCTTAAGCGGCTGGCTGCCTGGTTCCTTCACGACGGAGCCGGCGATGGAGGATGGTTTCGCCGGGGGCGCGGATTCCTGCCCGCTGGCCCGCGGGGCGGCGCTGCAAAAACATAAGACCAGAGCCAGGGAGAGCAGGGCTACGGTTACCGGGAATAATCGCTGCATTCGATGTCAATATCTTGATCTTGCACCTTGCCGAAGCGGTCGAGGCCTCGAAATTAGTTCAGAAAATATTGCCGGTACAGCGTATCCCGCTGCGCCGGACGGAAGCCCGCATCCCGTATGATGCGCCGCAATTCTTCTTCGGTTGTGCAGTTGTTGACACCGGCCGCGCGGACAACGTTTTCCTCCAGCATGACCGACCCCACGTCGTTGCCGCCGAAGCGCAGTCCCATCTGACAGACTTTCAATCCCTGCGTCACCCAACTGGACTGCACGTTTAGAAAATTCGAAAGATAAAGGCGCGAAATCGCCAGGACTTTCAGGTACTCAACCGCCGTGGCCTCATCCCAGTGGCGTCCGCCAAGCGCGGTGTTGGAGGGCTGGAAACTCCAGGGGACAAACGCGGTAAATCCGTCCGTCTCCTGCTGCAGATCGTAGAGACACTGAAAGTGATTGATCCGGTGTTCGATGGACTCGCCGACGCCAAACATCATGGTTGCGGTAGTGCGCATGCCGAGCTGGTGCGCGGTGCGGTGCACGTTCAGCCAATCGGCGGTCAGGCACTTCAGCCGCGCGATTTTGTAGCGGACTTCATCGTCAAGAATCTCAGCGCCGCCGCCCGGGATTGAATCCAGGCCCGAGTCGCGCAGCCGCGCAATCGTATCGCGCACACTGAGATTGCTGTATTCGGCTATCGCCAGAATTTCCGAAGCGGAGTAGCAGTGCAGGTGAACTTTCGGAAAGCGCTGCTTGATGCCGCTGAGCATGCGCTCATGCCAATCGATCTTGAGGTCGGGGTGCAAGCCGCCTTGCATCAGCACGCCGGTGCCGCCGAGCTCGACGGTCTCGCGGATTTTCTCGTAGATGGTGTCGAAGTCGAGGATGTAACCTTCTTTGGCCGCCGGGCCCTTCAAGGGACGATAAAAGGCGCAGAAGGTGCAATATTCCGTGCAGAAATTGGTGTAATTGATATTGCGGTCGATGATATAAGTCACGGTGCCTTCGGGATGCATCTTGCGGCGGATCGCGTCCGCCTCCATGCCAATCCCGATCAGGTCGTCAGACCGAAACATCTCCAGAGCCTGTTGTTTTGTAAGGGACATCGTCTCCACCCCACAGTAATGGATATTCTAGCTGGTCACCACGCCGGTGACCATATCCAGATCGCGGACAATGCGTGCGGGATCGTTGTGTCCGAGAAAAATGTCGCCGTTCGTCGTCTTGATATGCACAACCTGGTTGCACCAGACGTAAGCCCGCCTGTTGCCGATGCCCCGGATGCCGTAGCCACGAATAAGACTCCAGGGCTCGATCGAATAACTCAGAATCGATTGTTTTGGAATCGAGCGCAGGCGGAATCCCAACATGCGAATCTCAACCCCGTGCCGCAGGAAGCGATACTGAAAGCCGCTCCACGACATTGCGAAGACTCCGATTGCGAGCACTCCAAGAAGCACGATCGCCCAGCGGCCGATGGGCGATGGCACCATCGCCACTGCGATCATCGGTCCCAGCAGCGCCAGCAGAATGATCAGACTCCACATCCGTCCGGAATGCGTCTCCTCCGCCAAAATATCGGTCATAATCAGCTCTCAGCTGTCAGCTTTCAACTATCAGTTCTTCGAGACGCGCCGCAGGCTTCAGGACGATACAAGAGACGATACAAGAAAGGCCTCCGCAGCGGTGGCGGAGGCCTTGAAGGAGCGGGTTTGAAATTACCTGTCTTGTGCTGTCTTAGTTCACCACTAAGTGCACCGCGTAAGTGTGCGAGGCTCCGGTTCCGGCAGAGCCGGTAATGGTGATGATGTAGGTTCCAGCCTGGGTTCCGCCGGGGGTGTTAGCGCTGGTACTGGCCGATCCACAACTGGGCAGCAGCAGGATCATGCCCGCGATCAGGCCGAGGACGGCTCCGGCTAACCAGCGGCGGCGCTTGCTGCCCGCGCCGATACCCAGTCCGATCAGGCTCAAGCCACCGATGGGGAGCCAGGCGGCGTAGAGCGAGCCGCGGCGGAACAAGCTGCCGGTGGTCACGGGACGGGGCACGGTAGCGATGGTCAGCGTTGTGGTTCCCTGACCGGTCCCGGAAAGCGTGACGCTGCTCGGGTTGAAGGTTGGGCTGGGTGATGTAACCAGTGACGGCGACGAGGTTTCGCTGGGGCTGATACTGGCGTTATAGCCATACTGAGTGGTAGGAGTAAAAACGATCTGGAAGGTGGCAGTATCGCCAGCAGCAATGGTTTGTGTCGGAGGCGCGGCGGTGATCCCAAAGTCGACGACGTTCACCGCGGGCTGTGGGACGGCCCCTCCCGCTGGACCGCCGTTCGCGCTGGCGTTGCCCGAAATAGTGATCTGCGTGGGTTCGGGATTCGCTGTATCGGACGGTGTCACGTCGACTTCGACGGTTGCGGTGGCATTCACGGCGAGGTTCGGAATACTGCAAGAGATGGTCGACCCTTCAATCGCGCCGCAGCTTCCCGAGCCACTGTCAATTTTGGCTGTAGGAGTTGAGGAGAGGCCTGTGGTAGGCACTCCCAGGGCGTTGAAAACCACGAGGCTCGCCGGGTCGGTTCCGTTGGGGTTGGTGTTGGTAATGTCGAAAATAAACTCGACTTGAGTTCCAGCCGCGACCGGGTTGGGAGTCGGACTGGTATTAGGGACGCTGACGACGAGCGTGCTGCTGGCGCCAATCTTGCTAACGAAGGCATCCTGGGTCCCCTTCAATGTCGCCTGGTACGCGGTTGCGGGGGTAATGGGGAAATTTGAAGATTGGGTAGTGCCGGCGGCATAGGTGGCGCCAAAGACATCGATTGCGACTCCAGTGCCCTGATCCAGGTTGCTTCCGCCGAGATAACTTACGAAATCGCCAACACCCACTGCGGACAGGGAGGTTGAAATCGAGGCGACGAAAGCGTCTCCCGAACCGCCGTAATTCGGCTGAAAGGTATTGATGGTTACGGGGAAGGTGGGATTGGGGGAGAAGGTTGTGCCTACCAGGTGGATCGCCTGAACGGAATCAACCTGTATGGCTTGACCCACATCGTAGCCGGTGCCGCCCAGATAACTGAAGTAGGTCAGAGGATAATTGGACCCGACCAGGTTGCCGATCTTGGCGATGAAGGCGTCGCCAGCCCCACCGTAAAAGGTTTGATAGCCGGTGACGCCGGTGCTTACCCAATCGTCCGAAAAGGTGGAACCGGTGACGTAGGCATTACTGGAGCTGTCCACCGCGATGGCGATGCCGTTGTCGTTGCTGCTGCCACCGAGATAGGTGGAATAGACAAGGGACTGGAGTCCCTCCTCATTGGGGTTGATCTTGGCAGCGAAAGCATCGGTGGTGGCGGTGGGGGTTTGCGCGGTGCAATTGGTCTCGCTGGCCTCGTTGAGGCAGGTCTGCTGCGCATTGAAAAGGGGAAACGCCACCTCGCCCGATGCAGCCTGGCCCAGCATGTTGGTCGTGCCGGTGATGTACATGTTGACGCTGCTGCCGGTCGGGTCCACGGCAATACCGCCCCCAATCGCAATTGCGGGAGACGGATTTCCGCCCCCAAAGTAAGTGGAGTAGAGCATGCTCTGATAACCGGTGTTGGCCGTATAAATCTTAGTGGCGAAGAACTGAGGGTTTCCCGGTGAGTTCGACAGAAGCTGATAGCCGTTCGCGTTCGCCGGGAAACCGGCGCTGGAATCATTCGATGAGGTCGTGTTGCCGGTGACATAGATATTGCAAAAAGCCTGCAGGGTCCCTTGCAAAAGTTGCGTGTTGCAGGAGTTGTCGACCGCCAGTCCGGTGACGGTATCGGCGCCATTGCCCGCGAGGTAGGTGGAATAGGTGAGATCGTAATCGGAGTTGAGGCCGAGGGTGATCGCACTGACAAATCCGTGGGAACCAACCTGGGGGCGTTGTTGGAATGCATTGCTGGTAGTGGGAAAGTTGGTCGAAGTGGTCGAACCGGCAACGTAGATGTTGAAGCTCGAGTCGATCGCGAGTCCTGCCAGACTGTCGGTCCCCGATCCGCCCAGATAGGTGGCATAGATAAGCTCGGGCTGATCGGTCTGGGGTGCGGGATTAATCTTGGCAATGAACAGGTTCTGCGCGCCCGAGCCGCCAAGGGTATTTTGCAACGGCGGGGCGGCGGGCGGGCTTAGCGGAAGCGGGAAATCCGCCGAGGTAGTCGAGCCCGCAACATAGATCAAGCCGGCGGAATCGACTGCGATTTTCACCAGACTCTCGCCGCCCTCGCCGAGGTAGGTGGAATAGCTCAGGACCGGGTCAATGACGAGTTCGCGACTGTGGTCGTAGTCTGCGATAAGGAATCCGATTTTGTTGCCGGCCAGCTGGCGAAATTGTCCCGCGACTGCCTTTTCGGTGTTGGCGGACGAATTTCCTGACCCGGGTGCGGCGGGCTGCCCGGGCTGATAGACACGCGGCGCGTGGAAGCGTACCTCTCCGCTCCCGGTTGAGAGCAGGAGATCGCCGGAACCGGCGGGATCAATCTGTGCGGTAGCGCCGTCGAAGCTGAGGGCAATCCGGTTCGGGTCCGCCCCCGGCGCTACTCGAAAATCGTATTCGAGCTGTCCTTGATTGCCGTAGTAAATCAGGTCCACTCCCGGATAAACCGCCTGATACTGCACGCGGGCAAAATGCGGAATGTCACGACGCCACTTGGAAGCATCGTCCCCAATGAAGTAGCTGCTCTTTCCAGGCAGCAGCGAAGCGCCGGAAACGCGAGCCGAAGCGTTCGCCCCGTCGAGTCGCATGCGAATCACCAGGCTGGATGGGTCTTGCGAGCTCAGGGCGGAAGACTGCAATTGCAGCACGGTCTCGTTGGCGGTCAGAAACAGACCGTATCCAGCGCCCCGGGCGAGGAACTTGACCTGAGCAGCGCTCTGACCCTGATTCGGCTCGAAGAACAGCGGCAGCGCCTTCAAAGCAAACACGTCGCGGGCGGCAGGCTTGGGACCGCTGGTTTTGGCGGCATCGATGGGGGTGGCAAAACAAGACACGACGCCTGTGGCCGCGAGCACCGCCGCTGCAAGAAATGCAACCTTCATCCGATTTCCTCTGTTTGCTTTCACCGAACGTCTCACCGAACCTACTACCGACACGGGGCAATTCCAATTCACGAAGCTCCTCCGATTTCCCAATTTCGTGGGGTGAGACATGAATGGCACACAAACAACCGCGGGCTCGACGCCCTTAAGGAAGCGGATGCGTACCTGTCACCAGAACTGGGGATTAAACCAACAAATACTTTTACATCCAACACATACGCTGTCAAGCCGGATGGACTGCCGGGTCGCATAGTGAGAAGCCGAAAGAGGTGTAAATGGTTGCAAGACAGGCGGCGACAAGCCCTACCTCTAGAGATTTATTTTTTCCTGACGTGTCGATGTCTGTCGTTGGGCGTTTGTCGCTGGTCGTTGGCGAGCGTTCGCCACCGAACGTTGCCACCGACTAACGACTAGCGACCGACGACTTGCCCGGGTTTGATCTCGCGTCGGAGGCGCGAGTAGCGGCGGACGATCGTCCCCAAATAAGCGATGTGGATGATCCAAGTGGCGGCGTAGGCTGCAAAAAGATAACCGATGCTCTTCATGACGCACCTCCGCGCGGGGCCATCAGCGATTCCAGAGCCAGGGCCTGGTCGACGTCTCGCTGCAGCACTTCCAAATTGTAGCGCGACCAGCAAACCAGAAAGGCGAAGCACAAAAAAGCCAGCCAGTTGAGGAGCAGCACATGGAGCATGCGCGGATCGATCGATCCGCCGCCTCCGATGACCGGTTGCGGGTGCTGGGTGCGGAAAAACCAGATCGAGAAGTAAACGAACGGCACGCAGAGCGCGCCCATGACGGACAGCGCGGCGGCCAGAAGGGGCGTCTCGCCGCTGGAAGAGAAGCGGCGCAGGAAAAGATAGCTCACGTAGATCAGCCACAGCACGAGGGTCGAAGTGAGCCGCATGTCCCACGTCCACCAGATGCCCCAGATCGGACGCGCCCAGATCGGGCCGGTCACCAGGTTGACGGTTAAGAAAACGACGCCTACCTCGGCGCTCACCAGGGCGACGATATCGGCAGCCGGGTTGCGTTTAATCAGATAGAAAACAGAAGCTCCAAAATTGACGAAGAGGAGGACGAACGCTGTCCAAGCCGAAGGGACGTGGTAGTAGATGATGCGATAAACATCTCCCTGGGCTTGGTCCGTGGGCGCGGCCACGAGTGCCTGATACAGGGCACAGATTAATAGGATCGCGGTCAGAATACCGAGGATAGGGAAGGCGCGTCTCATGGAATCGGTGAAGCAGTCGTTGGTCGTTTGTCGCTGGTCGTTAGTCGTTCGCGAGTCGGCGTTTTTGCCAACGACTAACGACTAGCGACCAACGACTGATTCAATGTCTAAATGCCTTTTTCATTCTGCGTTCAAGACGATTTCAAACAGGAGCAGGCACACCGTAGTAAACACCAGATCGTAGGTTACCAGCAACACGATCCAGAAGTGCGCGCCTTCGCCATTCAGTATGGCGGTGGTGGACTGCACCATGGCGAGAAGGGCGGGGATCGAGATCGGAAACAGCAGCAACGGCAACATGATCTCGCGGCTGCGGGTTCGCAAGGACATGGCTGCGAAGAAAGTTCCGTTCACGACCAGGGCCCACGTCCCAAGCGCCGCAACCAGGAGCAGCTGCCATGCCGGACCGAGCGCCCGCAGCCGGTAGAACACAATGAACAACGGGGTCATGAGGGCTTCGAGCACGGCGACGAAAATGAAATTACCCAGTGCCTTCGCGACGAAGAGCGAGTTGGCGGGAGCGGGCGATACCCGGTAAGCGTCGAGCACCTGGTTGCGGATTTCTCGCGCCCAGGTCTGATTGAGCGCCACCACCGCAGCGAACAGGAACGCCACCCAGATCAGCCCGCCCGCGATCTGGCGCGATTCTTCGGCGGTCGGATCGAACGAAAAACTGAACACCACCACCACCAGCAGGGAAAAAAACAGCATTGAGTTGATGGCGTCTTTCGATCTCCACTCCAGGCGCAGGTCTTTGAACAGGGTAGCGCGGGTGATGCCGGTGGGAGCGCTCATCGGTTGGGATCTCCCGCGTTCTCCGGCCGTTTCAACTCCCGCGTGCGGCCGGCAATTCTGCCATATTCCATCCAGACGAACTCGTCGGCCGCGCTCTCGAGCAACGAGCCCTGATGGGTGACGACGAATATTGTTTTGCCCTGCTTGCGGTAGCGCACCAGCAAGCCGACCATTTCGGCGGCGGAACGGGAGTCGACATTCGAGAAGGGTTCATCGAGCAGCAGTATTGCAGGGTCATTCAGCAACGCCCTCGCCAGAGACATCCGCTGCCGCATGCCTTGCGAATAGTGGCCGACCGGGCGGACGAGATCTGGATCAAGACCGACTGCGCGAATCACCTCCGCGCAGCGCGTGCCATTCGTGATTCCGTAAAGACGGGCAAAGTATTCCAGATTCTCCATGCCGCTCATCTCGTCGTAGAGAAGAGAGGGATGTGCCATGTAGCCTACCTGCCGGCAGATGTCGCGAAACTTCCTGGCGCCAAGAATCGTAACCTCGCCGCTCGACGGCTGGTTGAGCCCTGCCAGAGTGCGCAGCAATGTAGTTTTGCCGGCGCCGTTGTCGCCGAGAATGGCATAGAGTTTGCCGCCAGAAAATTCCGCAGTAATGCCGCGCAGCGCGGCGAAGCGGCCAAACTGCTTGATCAGGTTCGAGACAGTGATGACGTTGACGGGGACAGACGCGGTTTCAGTCAAAGGAATAAGCGAGGGGAGTTAGTTCGACATCCCGCTCGATCCGGAGTTCTGGTTCTGCGACATGCTCTTGCCGGGCTCTGCCGCTGGAGTGGCTCGGGGTTGACCGGGCGCGCCCTGCTGGGGCGCGTACTTCGACGCGCACTTGGCCTGCAGTTGCTTGGCGTGGAAGACGCCGTCGTGTCCGAAACTGCCGTCGGCCAGGGCTTGCGAGTCGTCCTTGAAAGTGTCGGGCGGGGCTTCGGTCCCGGTGTAGGAAACGGGCAGCACAAGATCATTTTCCTTCAGCATGAAGTCGACTCGAGTTCCGGAGCGCTTGATCGAGCCGGGCACCACGTTGCCGGCGACACGCAGACGCTTGGCGTAAGCTTCGTTCCCCATGGCGTTCAATTCTCTGATCGTGACGTAGTAGCTCTTGCTGTCCTGCACGCCGGTGTAGGCCAGATAGCCGAGCGAGAGCAGAATCAGCACGGTGACCGACCCAAATTTCAGATACTTGCCGCCTTCACTCAACATGGCAACCGTCAGCTCCTAGCTGAAAACTGTACGCGTTGCTCCGGTGCGGGTCAAGATACGGCAGTCGCTGCTCTTTTTCGCCATTCTAAGTATCACTTTTTCGCGTTTATTCTGCTCGCGGGTAACGCGTGTTGTCCGCGCGGCGGATAAATCAGGAGCCCATTCACGCGTCCGTCATTATCGGTTTGAAACGTGACCCGAACCGGAAGCTCGGCAACGAAAAAGTCGCGCTGGCTTTCCGGGCGGAGGCGGAATTTCGGAAGTCCCCAGCTACTGGGCACTTGGATGGTCAGGAAATCGCGTTCGCGCGCGATGTTGAACACTCCCTCATCCTGCACTTCATACTGGCCCGCGTAGGTATCCAAGACGGCCGATTCCAGGGCGATCTCCGTGTGTTTCACGACGGTCGGTTGCTCTAACGGCACATTCGGCCGGAGCAGGTGACGCCCAATATCTCCAACGCTTGTCAGTTGATTCGAGAGCACGACCACCCCGACGCGACTTCTCGGGTCCCAAGCCACATAACTCGCATATCCCCACGTGAAGCCGTCATGCATGACCAACTGGTCTTCAGCTTTTCCGAGCACCACCCATCCCAGCGCTTGCTCGCCTCTATCCATCGGGCGCCGCGTGCTCAGCATGCTGGCCATCGCCGGAGACAACGTCGAAGGTTCGTAGCCCATCGCCACAGACAGGAAAGTCAATAAGTCATTGACGGTTGAAACGAGCCCGCCGGCCGCGGCCATGTCGGCATAAATCGAGACGCTGGCAAAGGCCACTGATGGTTGCAAAACGGCGTTGTGGCCCACGGCGAGGTGCGCCGTCATGTTTGGTGACGGAGTAATGGCGGTGCTCGCCAACTGTAATGGAGCAATGACGCGTCTCCGCAAAAGGCTCTCGTAATCCGTGCCAGCCCTGGCCGCAAGGGCTTGTCCAAGAAGCCAGTAACCGATGTTGGAGTAGTCCCATTCGGCGCCAGGGTCGCGGGTCAACTGGTAGTGCGAGAGAAATTGGTAAAGCTGGGCCGTGGAATTTCTTGCGGATGAATCCGTGGTGGAATTATTGATAACGGGCAACTCGTCGGGCATGAACGGCAGACCTGACGTATGAGTCGCCAGGTCCAAAAGCGTTATCGAACGGCCATTCCGCTGGGGGACCTTGACGCCTGCGGGCAGATACTTTGCCACCGGATCCGCCAGCGCGACTTCGCCTTTATGGACCATGTCCGCGAGCAAAACCGCGGTGAACACCTTGCTCACGGATCCAATCTCAAAATCAGTATCGCCATTCAACGGTCGAGAATCGCCCTGACTGAGGTGGCCGTACGAGATGACCCTTCGCCCTTGCGGTCCAACCACGCCCACCACGATGCCAATGCCGTCTTCCGCTCCGGCGAGGGCGTCGACTCGTTCCGCGAGCATCTTGCGAATATCGGCATCCGACGGGAGACGGATCTCGGGCGAGCTTGGCGTCGTCTGAGCTCCGGCAAGGGTGATCATCAAGGCCGCCAGAACCGTGGCAGCAAACGCAATACGTTCAGCGATTCTCATCGTTGCTTTTCACCTGACGTCCACCTGCCATTGGGGCGCGTCTCTCCGATATTCCGCAGTTCCGGCATGGGAGCATACGAGCCTCTCTATATGAAAGTTCCACGTGCATCCGCCTTGACATTTTTGCTCCGACCGGTGCAGTTACAATGCCTTTGAGCGGAATATACGACTCAAAGGTGGTCCAATTCCATGATTCATCCCTGGCACGACGTAACTCCCGGCAGCGAGCTTCCGCAGGAGTTCAATACCGTCATCGAGATTCCCTTCGGCTCGAGCGTGAAGTATGAACTGGACAAGACCAGCGGCCTGATCAAGCTCGACCGCATCTTGTACTCGGCGGTGTACTACCCGGCGAACTATGGGTTCATCCCGCAAACCCTGGCCGAGGACGATGACCCGCTCGATGTGCTCGTGCTGTGCCAGGAGACCGTGGTTCCGCTGACCATCATCCACGCGCGCGCCATCGGACTCATGACCATGATCGACTCGGGCAAGAAAGATCACAAGATCATCGCCATCGCCACCGAGGATCCGGAATTTAACGCCTATCGCGAATCCGCGGAAATGCCGCCGCACCGGCTGATCATGCTGCGCCGCTTTTTCCAGGACTACAAGCAACTGGAAGGCAAATCGGTCGAGGTCGATGAGATCCTGTCGGCGAGCGAAGCGTATCCGATTATCGAAGACGCATTGCATCGATACAGCGAGCAGCGGCGCAAGGGATTTGACGGGGTCAAGCCGTAATCGTCGGCAGAGGAGCAGATAGGCTGAAGCACACCGGTCTGAAAAGCGAAGGTCTTCTAAAACTTGGAGGGGTTACGATTACTGGAGTGAACTTGCAACGGTGGAGAACGCGTTGTTGGCGTTGCCACCGATGAGACGTACGGTGCCGATTACCAGTACCAGGATGACGGCGAGCATCACGGCATATTCAGCGATATCCTGCCCCTGTTCGTCGTGGCAAAGACTGCAAAAAAACTCAACCATACATCCTCCCGCCCCAGAACAAATTCCAGAGCGTATGTACGTTATGATGCCGATTCCGATGGCGATTGTCAATTGCCGCAACATCCGCGCGAAACTCGCGTAACTAGAGCCCCGTAATGTCGTTATTTTCAATTGGACTGGTTGGAATGCTGCTTCGCGAGTCGATACATAAAAAATTCTATAGACTTACTTGACATTAACCGGAAGCTGTTTTATGCTTTGAATCGTTCCCTCCTGTCCCGTGCCGCTAGTCGCCTGGCGGTGCGGGCTCTTTTGTTTAAGCCCCTTCTTTTTCTTTTTCCCGTTCGTAAGCTTTTTGCATGTATCTGCGGGATTCTTCGAGGGCGCCCTGCGTATTGTCGTTGGTCTGAATCGCCTGGCGGTATTCATTGATGGCGCGTTCGCGTTGGCCGGTCACGTCGAAAATCTTGCCCAGCTGCAGGTGACTCCAGACCTCCGTCCAGCGGGGCTCTCCGTCGCCGTTGAGCGATTCGCGGTAGGCGTTCGCCGACGCCTGGTAATTTCTTTGCAGGAAAAACACTTCGGCGATGCGGTAGTGTGCCAGCGAACTGTTCTTGCTCACTTCAAGAGCCTTGTTGAACTCACTGAGAGCTCCCGCCAGATCGCCCTGTTGGGTTAGACCCTGTCCGCGCAAGATGGAGGAACGCAGCTTGACGTCTCTGGAGTTGGTCAGGACCCGGTTTTCGGGATCGACCATGATCCGTCGCGGTCGTCCATAGGTTTCGACCGAAAATGGGGAATCGGTGCCCACCACGTCAATGCGCTTTTCTTCCGTTCTCCCGTCGGTATCAATTTTCAGATTGACCGGCATGCGAAACAGATCCAGGTCCTGCGTTATGGCGCCGACAATCCGGAACCCTTTGTTGTTGCCCAGCCGGTAGACGGTGTATTTCGCCTTGAATTCGGGAGCGCTGGTCGAATCCATCCACTGGGAGTAGAACCAGGTGAGTTTTTCGCCATACACTTTCTCGCTGAGTTCGCGGAAATCGTCAGTGCTGGCGGGCTTGCCCGCGTACTTGGTGGCGAAGTCGCGCATGATGGTCAGATACTTCTTCTCGCCGACCACCCAGCGCAACATGTGCAAAATCATGGCGCCCTTGTCGGTTACCAGAGACTGAAATTCGGGAGAAAAATAATCCAGCTTGTCGGCGCTCGAAAGCGGCACGCTGTCATAAGCGAGCGCGCCCACCGACATGTCCTTCACCATCTCCTCGAGCCCGGCTTGGCCCGCCGCGCTCTCTACGTAGCGAGCTTCGGAATAGCGCGAAAATCCGTCGCTGATCCACCGGTCGTCTTTCGATGCCGGACTTACCGAGACTCCCCACCACTGATGCGCAATCGTATTGGCCAGCAACCGGTAGTTGGTCTTTTCCGTGATGGCGCGGCTTGAAAGCGCCGCGATTTCAGGCGCCCATGCAGTGGGCACCGTGTCATCCGGGATTTCAACAATTTTCATCCGCGTCGAGGGCGCGACTCCATACTGGGTCACGAAATAGGTGAACTCCTTCACCGCCGTGGATGCGTACTCCGCGCCCAGCGCCTGTTTGTCGGGTTTAAAGAATACCTGCAGGTCGATACCCGCATCCTCGCTCTTGAACTCCTGGAACGTGCCGGCGATGATCGTGCCCGGAAAACTCGGTTTGTCCCAGACGAAGGTAAAGGTCTTCGAGTTCGCGACCGCGGTGGCGCTCTTCTTAGCTGCGCCGCTAGCCGACGCCTCTTTCCCGCTTCCAATCGCTACCATATGCGCCGGGACAGTGACGTTGATCGTCGACGTAAAGCGGTTGACGCCGTATCCCGCGACCGGAAACCAAAAGCCGGAGTAGAGCAGGTAGCTGGTCTCCGGACCGATGTAGGCGAGCTTTAGTCCCTGTACCGGACTGTCGTCAGCGCTGTCCAGAGTGCCTTCGTATTCGAAAGTGAAGGTGGTGCTCGCATTTTTGTCGAGGCCGCTGTTGAGCGCAAAGCGCACGGTCGAATCCTGCGTATTGCGCTCCGGAGCGAGGGGTTTGTTGCTGGCGTCCGTCAGCTTGGTAATGCGCAGCGCATTGTTCAACTGGAACACGGCGACAGTGATGTCTTCGAGCGCAGTGACCTTTACCGTGGCATGCGCAGTGAGCTTGTGACCCTGCGGCAGGAGTTCGACGTCAATCTGGTAGTCGTCAACGCGGAGGCGCGTTTTTTCGGCCGCCCGCGCCGGCGGGCATTCGGCCAATGTCAGAAACAAGGCGGCAAGAAAGACGACCGTTAAACCGAGCGCCCGGCGCGCGGGACGAGAATGGCAGTGTTTCAAGGTAGTCTCCTGGCAGGGCTACAATTTCTATGATGTTGATTTTCCCGCAAAAGATGCTGTGCCGACAAGGGTTAGGGAAATTTGTTTGTTCAACAACTTGTCACGGAAATCGCCCGCTGGCAGTTCCTTAGCTTCCGCCCCACAGAACAGACCCGGGAGACGATTGGCGGCTCTGACCCGATCGCGAGGGAAAAATAACAGCTCAAACCGTCGAAAGCGCTGCATATGGCCCCTGCCGCAGCGTTTCCCAATCCGGGAAAACCACTTTACCTCGTTAAAAACAACCTTCCCAAATTTGCCGCAAGGGTGGCGCAGATGTGGCGCGGGGGTTGCACCGTACGAGACAACATCTCGAATCGCAGAGCCACCCGGCGCTCCGCTTTCCTCCCCCCGGGCAACCTGGCTTCGCAAAGACCAAAGACCGATGACCAAAGGGGACTCAACTTGGAAACCGCTCGCTCGCTCATTCTCACGCTTCTGGTAGTTACACCGGTGCTGGCCCAGAGCCCTGTGCCGAGCGAAATGCTCTGCGACGTACGCACCGAAATCACTGAAACCAACGAAGTCCACCCGACGACGGGCTATTTGCCGTTTGTCGCGGTGCCAGTCTCATTACCAGACACGCCGGTACCACAGAGAGTCAAAGTCAAAGTCATCGACAAAAAATTCATTGCCATCATGGGAGCGCTTGCTGGCGCCGAGAGTCTGCGGTTCACTACGCACAAGCTGGTGCTCGACCATGAGTTCGAGGCTGGAGCTCCCTGGGTCACCAGCGTCCCTTCGAACCAGCATCTGGTCGCCAAGTACGCCGCGATCTACGCGGCTGAATTGCTTGTGGCGTACGAACTCAAAAAGCCCCACTCCTGGCTTCCCGGCGACCGGATTATACGAAAATTCTGGTGGGCCTATCCCGCGGCCATGGTCCCAATCCATATCAAGAACGGGATTCGCAGCATGAGAACGCAATCGCCATCGTGCCCCGTGGAAGAGTGCGAATCGCAGTAGAAGTACCTACCCAATCATTCCGAGGATGATCTCCGCCGCCAGTTCCGAAGGATGCGTGCTCCCGCCGCCATGCTTCAGCCGCGCCTTCACCACTCGCAGTCGCTCGATCATGAGCGTCCGCGCCTTGCCGTCAGGGATGATCTTGTTTAACTCCGTGATGATGTTCTCCACCGTGAACTTGTTCTGTACCAACTCCGGCACGACCTCCTCCTCCGCAATCAGGTTGACCATGGCGAAGTAAGGGACCTTCACCCGCGGCTTGCCCAGGGCGTAAGTCAGCGGAGATACGCGGTACACCATGACAAACGGAGTGCCCATCAAAGCCGCTTCAACCGTAGCGGTGCCGCTGGCGATGATGCCCGCGCGAGAGTGAAACAACGCCGGAAGCGCCTCAGAAACCAGATGAAGTTTCCTCGGTAGAGACGCGGCTTGCCGCGTCTCCATCAATCCCTTAAAAAACGATGCGTCGAGAGTGCGCGCCACCGGCAGCAGAAATTCATAACCGCCGCCCGGCCGATCTTTTTCCAGCCGATCTGCCGCGTCAAGAATCGTGGGCAGGTTCATGCGCACTTCTTTCCGACGGCTGCCCGGCATCAGCGTGATCCAGAGTTTAGCGGCGTCGAGGCCATTCTCAGCGGCATAAGCGTCGCGAGTAACCGCAGGCGCGGGTAGATCGCTCAGCGGATGGCCCACAAATGTGGCATCCACGCCGCGATCGCGATAGAACTGTTCTTCAAAGGGGAAAATCACCAGCGCCTTATCGACATACTTTCGCAGCAATTTCACGCGTCCCTGGCGCCAGGCCCAGAATTGCGGGCAGACGTAATAAACGACGGGAATGCCGCGCCTGCGCATCTGCCGCGCCACGCGCCAGTTGAAGGCCGGCGAGTCGATGACCACGGCAACTGCCGGCCGTTTCTCGTCGGCCGCGCGAATCAATTTCCGATAAAGCCCAAGAATCTTCGGAAGATGACCAAGAATCTCAGTGATGCCGACAACCGCAAGGTCTTTAGCGTCGACAACAATCTCGCATCCGGCAGCAAGCATGCGCTCCCCGCCCGCCCCAAAAAATTCAATGCTCGTGTGGGGACGGGCGACTCGCCCGTCCAGTTCGGCCGCCTGCGCAGGGGCGGACGCATTCGTCCGCCCAGCGGAGTGCAGCTCCGCCGCCCGCCGCCGCAGAGCTTCCATCAGCTGCGCGCCATACATTTCGCCCGAAGCTTCACCGGCGGAGATCAGGATTTGCACGGGGCAATTGTAAACGCGAGCGTTCTTGCGACGCTAAAGCAGTCCCTGGTGGTCAAACGAGTCTAGCGCGGGCATGATAAAACCAAAAAGAAAGCGCGGAGAAGAAGAGGCTATGTCGCGGCGCACCAAGCTCGAATTCGAACCGCTCTCGCTGGAAGAAACGGCGAAGCAGTTGGGCGTTCCCCGCCAGAGGGCGCAGCGAATTCTTACCTTAATTGGCGCCGACGTCGCACCCAGTCCACACGGCCTTCGAGCAAAGCGCCGGACCGTCGGTTACAAGGTGGCTCGTAAGTCCGCTCGCGCTCGCTAGTTTCCCAAGCAGGTGCGTGGGAAAGCCTGATGCTTTCGCGCGCTAGTCGTCCGCATTCGCGGGCGCCACGCTAACTTCCTGATCTTTGTACTGCAGCTGATAAAGTTTGTAATAGATCCCACGCTGCGCCAGCAATTGCTGGTGCGATCCCATTTCGCGGACCTGCCCTTTATGCATGACGATAATCTTGTCAGCGCGCTGAATGGTAGACAAACGGTGCGCGATGATCAGCGCCGTCCGCCCTTCCACCATGCGGCCGAGCGCGTCGCGCACACGGAACTCCGTCTCCGTATCCACGCTCGAAGTCGCTTCATCGAGAATCAGAATATTCGGATTATGCGCCAGCGCACGGGCAAACGAAATCAACTGCTTCTGCCCGGTGGAGAGCGTCGAGCCCCGTTCCCGCACTTCTTCTTTGAATCCGCCGGGCAAGGTTCGAATAAATTCAGCGAGGTTTACATCCTCCGCCGCCTGCTCCACGTCCCGGTCCTGAATGCGCGCCGTCCCCAGCCGGATATTTCCGCCAACCGTACCGCTGAATAGAAATGGATCCTGCAGGACAACGCCGAAACGCCCGCGCAGTTCGTCGAGGTTCATGTCCTTAATATCCACTCCGTCGATACGAATCGCCCCGCGCTGCACGTCGTAGAAGCGCATCAGCAGCGAGATCAGGGTAGTCTTGCCCGCTCCGGTGTGGCCGACGACGGCAACAGTGTCGCCCGGTTCGATCGCAAAGTTCACGTCGCGCAAGACCCAGTCGGGCTCAGTTGTTTGTGCGGTGACGGGGCTTTGCCCCGTCGCTCCACCGGCTTGTCCAGGGACGTTGTACGCAAACCAAACATGATCGAACTCAATCCGCCCCGGTCCCGCTGGCCGTTTCGGAACCGCCGGCGAAGTCACTTCAACCTTCGTATCCAGCAGTTTGAAAACTCGCTCGCCCGCCGCCATCGCCGACTGCAGAATGTTGTACTTTTCGCTCAGATCCTGAATCGGACGAAAAAAGCGCTGCGCATACTGCATAAACGCAACCAGCACGCCGATCGTAGCCACGCCCCGGATCACGTCATTCCCGCCCCACCAGATAATGCTGGCAATGGCAAACGCCGACAGTATTTCGACCACCGGGTAATAAACCGAATACGCCAGGACGGCGTCTTTGAAGGCTTCCATGTGCGAAGCGTTGATGTCGGAAAATTTATTGAACGCCCGCTTCTCGCGGTTGAAAAGCTGCAGCACCAGCATCCCCGAGACCGCTTCCTGCAAGTAAGAATTGATTCGAGCAATCGCCGTGCGGATACGCCGGTAGGAATCGCGCACCTTGTCGCGAAAAATCATGGTCGCGTACACGATCAGCGGTAGCACGGCGAAAGTAATCAGCGCCAGCTTCCAGTTCATCTTCATCATGATCGCGATAATGCCGGCCAGCACGAAGACATCTTCAAAAATTGAGACCACGCCCGCCGTGAACATTTCATTCAGCGCGTCGACATCGGTGGTCACGCGCGTCACCAACCGCCCCACCGGGTGTTTGTCAAAGAACGCGACGTGCATGAACTGCAGGTGGCGGAAAATCTGCCGCCGCAGATCGAACATCACCTTTTGCCCGGTCCACTGCATCAGGTAGGTCTGGATGAACTCAAGCAGAAAAGTGAAGATGAGGATCCCAACGTAAAGGCCGCCAATCTGCGCGATGCCGGTTAGCGGAGTGCTGCTCAGCCGGTCGCCAATCCATGAGTGCGAGGACGAAGGCGAGTCCGCCGACTTCGCCAGATATTTATCGATGGCAATCTTGGTGAGGTACGGCCCCAGTACGTCCAACCCCGACTTCAGGATGATCGCCGCCAGTGCCACCACGACGTGCCACTTGTACGGACGCAGATACGTAAGCAGCCGCCGCATCAACCGGCCGTCGTATGCTTTCCCTAATATTTCTTCTTCCTGATTGGAGGCCATGGATGGCGCGAGCGATCAGCTTACCTGGAGATCCCTCCAGTAAAGATTATCCCAAAATCCGAGCAAGTTTAGTGGAACGACGGGCGCCCTCGCCCGTCCCCGAGCAAAGCATAGGCATCCGTGCGCATAAGAACTGGGTGCCCCATACATCCGCGTTCTTTGCGGATCTGTGGGCTCTGCAGAAAAACCAACCGCTCTAATTAGGTTTCTTGACGGATCGGGCTCCCGCAATCGGATTGGTCGACTTCGGAGGTGTGACCTCATGGTTCTTGCCGCACTTCGGACACGCCGTGACTTTGGCATTGTGATCGGCCATATCCTGCAGGAAAGATGAAAAAGCCTCTCCACAACCGTCGCATACAACTTTCTCTTCGCTCATAATGTTTTCGTTACCGTGCTATCTCAGATTTGATTGAGCCGTTCAGCATCTGGTTGCTATCTTTCTATTCTAAGTCAGGAAGCATGCGTCCCATACAATAACAAAGGCATGCCGCTCGGCCTTTACATCTCGGTGCCGTTCTGTCGCACCAAGTGCAGCTACTGCAACTTCGCATCCGACGTGTTCTCAAAATCCGCTTACGAAAATTATGTTGCCCGCCTGCTCGAAGATATCGCCAACTCGGGCCAGCTCATGTTGGAGCTCGGATCCGCGCTCGGAGGATCCGCGCCCGATCACGCCGCCGATTCCCTCTATCTCGGCGGCGGAACGCCATCGATTCTCGATGCTCCGCAGTTGCTGCGAATCTTCGCCGCCGTACGCGATCAATTTGCCATTACATCCGATGCCGAGATCACGGTGGAATGCGCTCCCGGCACGCTTACGGAGACTCTCATCGACGCCTTGCTGCAATGCGGCGTGAACCGGGTGAGCTTGGGTGTGCAGTCCTTCGTCGACCGGGAAGCGCAGGCCGTGGGGCGCCTGCACAAGCGCGCAACCGTTCTTGAGGAGATTGCTCGGCTGCGAGAGGCTGGCATCGGCAACATTAACGTCGACCTGATTGCCGGATTGCCGCACCAGACGGCGGAAAGTTGGGCTCATTCGGTATCGGAGGCGATCGCCACGGGTGTTCCCCACGTGAGCGTTTATATGCTCGAAGTGGACGATGAGTCCCGCCTGGGCAGGGAACTGATCGCAGGAGGCGTCCGCTATCATGCCCACTCTGTCCCCGACGACGACGCGACCGCCGATTTTTACCAGCAGGCATGCGAGATGCTGTTCGCCGCGCTTATCGAGCAGTATGAAATTTCCAACTTTGCCCGCGCGGAGGGATTACAGAGTCATCAGTCGCGCCATAATTTGAAATATTGGACGCGCCAACCCTACCTCGGCTTCGGCGTCGATGCGCACTCGATGCTCGTCGATCGTCATGTGGACGATCGTCATATGAACGATCGTCATATGGACGATCAAAATCGCGCCGTCCGCTTTGCCACCCCGGACTCGCTCGACGCCTTCATGAATCGCGCGTCGCACACTATGACGCCGGTTTCCGTGCAGGCAGCGGTCGAAGAAAGTTTTTTCCTCGGCCTCCGCCTGAATCGCGGCATCGACCTCGAACAGATTCGTGAAGAATTCAGCTGGGACCGAAGAACACTCGACTGCGCGGATCGCTGCGGGAGAGCGGCGCTGCAGGATCGCGTCGCCTCAATGGCCTCGTGGGAATCCGCCATCGAACAATGCGTGTACGACGGCCTGCTCGAGCAATACGGCAACAACGTCCGCCTCACCGCCCGCGGTCGTCTTCTGTCGAACGAAGTGTTTGCCAGATTCCTTACGGAAGAAAAGAAAAAAGTGGGAACCGGCCACGTGAATCCACGTTAGATGGCCGATAAATGCCGTTCGGCGTAGGCCTATCCGGTCCCCACCATCTCAAAAAATTTGGGGAGGCCGATACCGATGTCCATGCCAAACATGGGCTGCTCGAATGCCAGAGCCTCTATGCCGGCCTCTCCCGAAAAACCCATCCAGACAATGCGAAACTGCGTCCGCGTCGCACCAAGCTGAACGTCCAGCAATTCCCCGGTCTGTATCTTCGCGCGCACGCCAATCAGAACCGCGCCACTGTTGCTGACATTTCGCACCCGAACAATCTCGGCGAACGGCCGCCCCATTCTGTCCACTCCCCAGATGCGCACCGGCAGCTCCAGGTCCAGCCTGCGCTCTTTTCGCCGATCCATTTCCGCTCCCGTATTCAAGCGGATCATAGCCGCGAATGCTTCGCAGCGAAACGTCACATCGGTTACACAATAAGTAGTTCCCGAAGTTACCAAACGGATGGCACAACGGGGGGATTGATTTTGTAGGAATAGAAAACACCAGGAAGGCACACGTGCTCGACGTGAATAGCTCAGCAAGCTGCGGAAAAAGTCGTTCCCGAGCGAGGGCCGCGCCCTCAGCGGCTTAAAGCCGTATCCAAAATAGTGTGGTTACCGCAGCGGTGAACCGCTGCGCCACCCCAAAAGCAAACGACTTTTTCCGCCGGCTTTTGGAACGCAAACAAAGGACTTAATCGAGGTCTTTCAGCGAGCAGGCCCCAGGACCGCGAGGGTCTCCGCATGACCCGCACGCTGGAATCGAAGTCTGGGCGGACGCTCCGCTCTTCGCCGCCACGGCGAACACCGAAAGCTGTGGCTCCAGCTTCTTGCTGTGACACTTTGGACAAGCGGCTTTTTGTTGGCCGAACACCAGCGCCTCGAACTCGTGCTCGCATTCCTTGCAGACGTACTCGAAGATGGGCATGAAGAAAACTCCACGAAGAAATTTTCTTCTATTTAAAATCAAAGTGTGGACACTTCGCAAACCCGGGATGGAGGCCGCCCCTTTAAACCACGTCGCTGGTTGGGTGGCGGGCATGTGCAAACGCTCGCCAGCTTTTTGATCACGCGGCACTTTCGTGTGCCGGCGCCCGAAGAGCGTTTGATTGAAGTGGCGCCTGGTGTCAAGGTGCTTTGCCACTGCCATTGGCAGGCGGATCGCGCTCGCGCGCTGACTATTATTATTGTCCACGGGCTCGAAGGCTCGAGCGAGTCGCAGTATATGCTCGGCATCACCGAGAAGGCGCTGGCCGCGGGAATGAATGTGATCCGCTACAACCAGCGCAACTGCGGCGGCACGGGCGCGCTCGCCCCGGTGCTCTATCACTCCGGCCTGTCGGAGGATGTGGCGGCGGTGGCGCGCGAGGTTATTGCCCGCGATGGCGTTTCGCGCCTCGCCCTCGTCGGCTTTTCGATGGGCGGCAACATCGTGTTGAAGTTGGCGGGCGAGTGGGGATCCGAAGCCCCGCCGCAGTTGCGGGCGATTGCTGTGTGTTGTCCCGCGCTGGATCTGGCCCCGTCGGCGGATGCGCTCCACGAACCTTCGAATCGTATTTACGAAAAATATTTTCTGTGGGCGCTGCGCCGGCGGATGCTGCAGAAGGCGCGGCTGTTTCCCGAACACTTTGACGTGAGCCGGTTGCGCGGTGTCCGAAGTCTGCGCGAGTTTGACGACAAGGTAACGGCTTACTACTGCGGATTCACAGGCGTCGACGACTACTATGATCGCGCGTCAGCGGCGCACGTGGTCGAGCGCATCGCGGTGCCGGCGCTGCTGTTGTATGCAGCGAATGATCCGTTCATTCGCATCACGGCGGAGACGCGCCGGAAGATTGCATCGAATAAAAACATTACCTTCGTTGAAACCAGCGATGGCGGACATTGTGCGTTTGTTGGAACGCGTGACAGGGCTGCGTTGAGATATGGCGCTGGAGCGGGGAATGGCAGCGAAGATCGTTATGACGACCGTTGTAACGACGGGTTTTGGGCGGAGCATGAGATTGTGAACTTCCTTCGCAGGTTCTGAATAGGTGAAGTTCTGATGGATGCCGATTTCTCGATCGAGTTGGGAAGGGAAGATCCGGTGCTGGATTTTCCGTGGAACGATCCGGCGGGGCAATTTACTTATCGTGACTTGAAGCGGCATCCGGCGTTGCTGGCGCGGATCGACGAGGCGGAAAGGTTTCCGGAACTCGGGGAGTTTCTGCGGGCGATGAATTCGGCGCAGAGCTTGGCCGAGACGGCGAAGTGCGACGCCTGGGAGACGATGGAACTGAGCACCGAGGAAGAGATTTACGATGCATCGCATAAGTGCGCGAGTTATGTGGACATACTGTTCTCCGAGCGTGGCCTGCAGCTTAACCTGCGGCAATCTTTGCAAGGTCACGAGCAGTTTGCTCGAAAGCTGGTTGAGTTGTTGCGGCGGGCACCGGAGACTCCGTCGGCGGCGGAGGTGTGTGTGCGGCGGTGTTATTTCACCGAAAGTGGCGGCGTCCAGGAGGGTTTCTACTGCACTTTGTATGTCAGCGGCTACGGAAACGATAGCGCCTGCGCTCGGCTGAATTGGGCCGTGGGGCTGAGGCTGATGGCGAATGCGATCGGGCGGCTGTCAGCGGCCGGGATGCGGGCCTGATCGCGCCACCCAAGTCGTACCTTTCGTTCCTGCCACTACGCGGGCTGGACCCGCCCGCCGATCTTTTTCCAGTGCATGATCTTCTTCCAGTCAATTCTCTTCCAGTCAATTCTTGTCCGGACTAAAGAAATGAGCAGCATGAATAGAAATATTTCCACCAGCCCCCGCGAGGCAGTGGGAATGGATTCACCGCGTTTCGGGAGGATGGAAAAACGTCCGTACACGAATTCTATGTGGACCCAGTAGACAAGTAAGGACGTTTGCCCAAGTTGAATGAGTGGGCTAAAGCCTCGAGTAGCCAGGCCCCACCGGCACCAGGCATAACTCAGGAAAGCGATCACTAACAAGAGACCTATGCGCATCATCAAGAAGTTCGGACTGGTATGCCAGTAATCGTAAGTGGAATAGAGATGAAAGGAAGAGTGGTCCAGTAGGTAAGCAACAACGATCGCCGCAACCCCGATGGCGGCTAAGAGCAATAACTTATTGCCGCCGCGGTCGCGGGCTTGACCTTGAATTGGATCACTGAATAGAAAATTGCCGAAGAGAATGAATCCGGTGGCGAGGCCCGCGAAGGCGAAGGCGCCCCACGGAAAGAGTGGAAAGATCCAGGACTGGGGGGATTCAAGGTTGTGGCATCCGTCAATGTAGGACTCGATCGGCCAGGGCAGCCAGGTTGGTCGCCAAGTGGTGTAGAGCGGCGGAGTTAGTAAGGCGATTAGAGACGCAACGGCAATGGCGACCGATGCCATCGCAAAACCACCGCGGTCGTGGAAGATCGCTAATGTGATACCGCAGGTTAGTGCCATCAGGATCATCGATACTCCGATGATGTTCAAGATATCAACCCGGAGTAAGTCGCTCCATGGGGCCCATCCCCAGGCGATGAGAAATTCCTGCAGGCGAAAGAGAAGTCCGAAGGCGAGGATTTCGGCGCCGTGACGTGCCATGGTACGCGTGATTTCGAAAGGGCCCAGGTTTTTGCTCACCAGTTTGTTGATAACCAGGGCAAAGGAAACTCCGCCTAGAAAAAGAAAGAGGGGCGCAGGCAGCGTTCCGAGGAGTTGCGAGTCTTGTAGGAAACCGGTATTGCGCGCCGAGCCGCCCAGCCAGGCATCGTAACAGTGTGTCTGGAACATCAAAACGCAGGCAAGGCCGCGCATCCAGTCGATCCAGGCCAGGCGGGATGTTGGGGCCGAAGTCACCGACGAGAGTGTAACGTGCGAGCCGGGGTGGGGCCAAGGTGAAAGGTCAAAGGGGATCAAGTTGCCGAAGAGGACGTCCATCCAACCTCGACAATGTTGTTCGCACTCCTCGAAGAGCGGCGTGCTAGCATTTCCTCAAAGTCTGACAGGCCCATAATGAGAGATCGCCACCACATCGCGATTGTGAAGTTCGCGGCCCGAGTTGCCGCGCTGCTGCTCGCGGCGGGGTCCGTCACGCCGCGGCCTGCTTTCGCGAAGGACGAGCCCAAGTGGCTCGAGGTGCATTCCCCGCATTTTCTCGTGCTGACGGATGCGGGCGAAAAACGCGGGCGCGAAGTCGCTCTGCGGATGGAGCAGATGCGCGCTGTTTTCGGACTCCTGATACTGAAAGACAAGTTGAAAATGCCGGTGCCTGTGACGGTGATCGCGCTCAAAAGCGACAAGCAGTACGGTCTGATTGCTCCGGCAAAACAGAGTCTCTCAGCCGGATTCTATGTGCCGGGGTCAGATCGCGTTTACATCGTCCTGAATCTGTTTGAGGCTGAACCGTGGCGGGCGGTGGCGCATCCGCTGGCCCACTATCTTGTGAATTACAACTATCCTCCGGCGGCGGGCTGGTTTGACGAAGGGCTGGCAGAATATTTTGGCTCGATCCAGATCGGCAAGCAGGTCGATATTGGAGGCGACCCGGAGTTGGCGCCGGAATGGCACGAGGACATATTCGATGAACTGAGGCGGGACCCGAATACTCCACAGTCGCTGACGCAATTGGTGAGTTCGCCGGTGTGGCTGTCGATGGTGGACTTATTCACTATGAAGCATGACGGGTCGGGAACACGCGAGGGGACGCACCATACGCTTTACTACGCGCAATCGTGGATGGTCGTCCACTATCTGCTGAATAAGAACAAAATGCCGGAGGTCGGCACTTACTTTGATCTGGTGCAGAACCAGAAAGTGCCGGTGGAGAAAGCGATAGTGCAGGCATTTGATATGTCACCTGCGCAGTTTGAAGATGCGGTTAGGACTTATATGCAATCGCTGACCGGGTTAGGCGTCGCGCTCGATCAGTCCAAAAAGCCGATTGCAAACCCGGCGGAAGTTCAGCAGCCGGTTCATTTTGCGCTTCCGTTTGACGCGGACGTCTTGGGAATGACGGCCAGCGAAGTCAAGGACGAGGAAGCGCGAGCGGTGATTGACGACGTGATGGCGCGGGTTCCGGAGCATCGCGATCAGGCGCTGCGTGAGTTGCAGCAACTGACAACGGATTCCAATGATATTGAGGCGGCGCATCGCGCGCTTGCCTGGGACGACATTCGTCAGAAACGATTCGATGCAGCGGCGGACGAACTGGAAAAAGCGACGGAGTTGAATCCGCACGACCCCTGGATTTGGTATTACCGTTCGGTGGCGAAGTATCAGAAGGCGCAAGCGACGCGGCAAGAAATGCAAGGGCTGGCGAATATGATGCAGGATCTGCGGGCGGTAGCGGATTGGTATCCCGAGTTAGCCGACACTTATAACATGCTGGGGATGGCGCGAGTGGAGGGAGGTGGAACTAACTCCGCTCTGGAGGCGCAACGGCAGGCAATCGCTTTGGCGCCGCGGAATTTGGAGTATCAGTTCAACCTGGGACAGATTTATGTCGCGGGGAAGAAGTGGGAGCTGGCGCGCGAAGTGTTCACGCGGCTGAAGGAGGGACCGGATCGGGCGGCCGCGTCCGCGGCAAAACAACAGTTGGACGATTTGGAGACGCTGCAGAAATATGGGGTTCGCCCGCAACGCGCGGATGGAAATGCGGCGCCGGCAGGCGCTGCCAGCACTCCCGCGGCCGGAACCGGGACGTCGGCAAAGGCCGCGAGTTCAGCGCAAGATCAAGATGATGATGCTGACGCAACACCGATACCAGTGACCGTCAAGCCGGGGACTACGGGTCCGGTACAGTTTCTTAAAGGCAAGATCGTGAGCACCGATTGCTCTAAGTCTCCCGAGGCCGTAGTAACTATCTTGAACGGAATGACGACTTACAAGATGCATGCTTCGGATTACAAATCGTTATTAGTAATCGGAGAAGAAAAGTTCTCCTGCGAGTGGACAAACCGGCTCGTCTCGGTGAACTATCGCGCCGTAGGAAAGCACGAAGGCGAACTGGTTTCGATTGAAGTTCGGTAAGCTTAGCGAAGCCCGGGTTGGAAGTTGACGATTACGCTCTTGGCTCACGGGCCAGGAAGCGGAACAGGGGCAAGCGCATTGTTCTTGATAATGTAGGAGAAGTGAGTCTTGAAGCGAGCAATGGCGCCCTTTGGACCGACCGCCCAGCCATGGGCGCCTTCGAAGCTGACAGCGTTGAGATTCAAGTAGTCCGTATGCTTCCAGTGCATAGTCTGGCTAAGTTCCTCGTGGCTGATATCGGTGCCATTCGAGCCGACCGCTGCGAAATCTCCACCTGAGAATTGACCCACTGCCGAGCGATAGCCTCCAGGTTGCTGTTCGGCAAGATGCCAAGTCGCACCGATATCACTTGAATAAGCTGCCACGCGTTTCGCGCTGGCTGGTTCCTTATAATCGCCTCCGACTGCCACTACCAAAAAGCCTCCGCAGGCGATGCTGAAAATTCCACTGGATGCGTTACCGCTGGCAATCGGTGTTTCGACGGCGACCCACGAACGTCCACCGTCTACGGAGTGAAAGACACGAGCGGCGCCGCCACCTCCGGTGCCAAAGTAAATGTTGTTGCCACGATCACAGATAGCGATCGACGTGCCGCTGGCGGCGAACGCTCCTTCTTTGGGAAGGGCAGCGGGCATCTTGTCGCGCGGCAGTTCCTTCCAGTGCTCCCCGTCGTCGGTGCTCAGCACCAGGAATTTCCCATCGACCGGATCGCTTAGCGCAAGGCAATGCGTTTTCGAATCGCAGACCAGCGAGTCAAGAAAGAAACCGGGGCGCTTGTCGGAGTACTGCAGTTTCCAGGTCTCGCCGCCGTCGGTAGTTTTGTAGATCCGCGACTTATCGCCATCGCCGCTCGACATGACATACGCGGAATCCGCGCCGAACGCGTCGATATCTCGAAAATCGAGATCGCCCCCGCCGGCCACGCTCAGTTGCTTCCACGTTGTCCCCTCATTGGTCGAGCGCAAAATTACTCCGTTCGAACCGGAGACCCAAACCACATAATTATGCTTCTTCGAGGGCTCAAAGCTAACGCTGACGCCGCGCAGGTTGGCGTCCACGCCGCTGGTCTGGACTTCCCACCAGGGAGCGTGGTCAGCAAGGGCAAAAGCAAGCAGAGCGATGATCAGCATGCGCACGACGGATTGTAGTGGATGAAAGCGAGGAAAAGCGCAGGGAATTATGAGCGCAAAGACGAGGCCCAACGGCAGCAAAATATGCGAAGATGGAATCCGGGAGAAAGTGATGGAGAACCCACTCAAGCTGAAACGTATTCACCACGTCGAATTCTGGGTTGGCAATGCCCGGCAGGCGGCCTACTTTTATCGCAAGGGTTTTGGTTTTTCGCAGGTCGCCTACAGCGGACTGGAGACTGGCCAGCGGCAGCGGGCTTCGTATGCGTTGAGTCAGGGCAAGGCGAACTTCGTCCTGACTACTCCCATGACGCCGGACGATTCGGCGGCGGATCACATTCGAAAGCATGGCGACGGCGTGCGCGATATCGCGCTCGAAGTGGACGACGCGGATCAGGCGTTTGAAGAAGCAGTGCGTCGCGGAGCGCAGCCGGCGGAAGAACCGCATGACCTGAAGGATGAACACGGCGTCGTTCGCCGTGCCGCGGTTCACACCTACGGCGACACGATCCACTCGTTGATTTCATACAAGGATTACAAAGGGCCGTTTCTCCCGGGATTCATGGCGGCGCCGGTGCCAGGGGACGACTGTGGTATTTTGCGCATCGACCATATTGTCGGGAATGTCGAACTCGGCAAAATGCAATACTGGGCGGATTACTACACGCGCGTATTCGGCTTCCACCGTTACATCACGTTCGACGATAAGGATATTTCGACCGAGTACAGTGCGTTGATGAGCATTGTGATGTCGGACGATTCGCATTCCGTAAAGTTTCCCATCAACGAACCTGCCGCGGCGCGCAACAAGAGCCAGATTCAGGAATACATCGAGGCCTACGGAGGGCCTGGGGCGCAGCATCTCGCGCTGCAGTGTAAGGACGTGATGTACACCGTGGGCAAACTGCAGCGCAACGGAGTAGATTTTCTTCGCGTGCCCGACACTTATTACGATGCATTACCGTCGCGGGTCGGGCCGGTGCAGGAATCGATGACAGAGTTGCGCTCGCTGGGTGTGCTCGTCGACCGCGACGACGAAGGCTACCTGCTGCAGATTTTTTCGAAGCCGGTCGAGGATCGGCCGACCGTGTTCTTCGAAGTCATCCAGCGAAAGGGCAGCCGCGGATTTGGCAAAGGGAATTTCAAAGCGTTGTTTGAATCGATCGAGATGGAGCAGGCGCGACGAGGGAATCTGTAGAAATGCCTAACGCAAAAGCGACTAGCGCAGCAACTGCGAACGCAGCCACAAAGCCAAACACGAAGACAAGTTCGAAGACAAATTCAAATACACCAGCCGCGACAGCGTTACGTTACCAGACGGGATTCGGTAACGAGTTCGCCAGCGAGGCGGTGGACGGTGTACTGCCGCGGGGGCAGAATTCTCCACAGAAAGTTGCCCACGGGTTGTACGCGGAACAGCTGAGCGGCACGGCGTTTACCGCGCCGCGAGGCGTCAATCGCCGGACGTGGCTTTACCGGATCCGTCCGTCGGTGGCGCACAAGCCCTTCGAACCGATCGACTCGGGAATGCTGCGCAGTGCGCCGTTTGATGAGGTGCCGACCCCGCCCAATCAGTTGCGATGGAGTCCGATCTCGATTCCCGCTCCTGTAGAACGCACCGATTTCATCGACGGCTTGATTACCATGGCCGGCAATGGCAACACCCATACTCATGCGGGCGTTGGCATTCACATCTACGTCGCCAACAGTTCGATGACCGATCGCTTTTTCTACAACGCCGACGGAGAGATGTTGATCGTGCCGCAAAAGGGGCGGTTACTCTTGCGCACGGAAATGGGGCTTCTCGAAACCGGTCCCGGTGAGATTGCGGTGATTCAGCGGGGAATTCGTTTCCGCGTTGAACTTGTAGACAAAGAGGCGCGCGGTTACATCTGCGAAAACTATGGCGCATTGTTTCGGCTGCCCGATCTTGGTCCGATTGGCGCGAACGGGCTGGCGAATCCGCGCGATTTTATGGCTCCGGTCGCGGCCTTCGAAGATCGAGAAGGCGATTACCGGATTGTGACGAAGTTTCAGGGCAGGCTGTGGGCGGCGGCCATCGACCACTCGCCCCTGAATGTCGTCGCCTGGCACGGAAACTATGTGCCCTATAAATACGATCTGGCCAACTTCAATTGCATCAATACCGTAAGCTTCGACCATCCCGACCCGTCGATTTATACGGTGCTGACTTCGCCTTCGGAAATTCCCGGAACCGCTAATGTTGACTTCGCGATATTTCCGCCGCGATGGCTGGTTTCCGAGCATACTTTTCGTCCGCCATGGTTTCATCGCAATTTCATGAACGAGTTCATGGGACTGATTCACGGAGAGTATGACGCGAAGGCGGAAGGATTCGTGCCCGGAGGATCCAGCCTGCACAACTGCATGGCGGGTCACGGCCCCGATTCTGAGACGTTTGAGAAAGCGACTAAGGCCGAGCTGAAACCGGTTTATCTGGGTGACACTCTGGCCTTCATGTTCGAGACTCGCTTCGTGTGCCAGCCGACGAAGTTTGCGCTGGAGACATCACAGCTCGATCATCAGTACTTCGAAGTGTGGCAGGGGTTGAAGAAAAAGTTCGACGGATCCGGCGGCTGACAATTCGAAAGATGGAAATGAATCCGCAAACCTCACCGACGCTCCAAAATTCCACGGACGCAATGGATGCCGCGCGTGATCTGCTGCGTGACTTGATCGACTACGCTGGATTATTTCCGCCGGCATCGTTGGACATGACAGCGTGTGTCGCTAACTACGACGCATATTCGCGATCGGAGTGGAACTGGATTCTTGGGCGTTTTATCGTTCCAGTCGCGAGGCTTGGTGAGTTCGAAGAAGCACTGGCCAGCTTGCCGGCTCCAGCGCCTGGAGCGGCCTGCGCGAAATGGCGACTGTCCGTCCTCTTGGGCCCTGACCCGGTTGCGGATGTTACTCGCATCCGCGAATTCGATGCTCGAATCGCGAAGCGTGATCCTGCGAGAAGGGTCGCCGTCGAGTCGCTTGAGGTGAAGGTTGCAAGCGCCAAAGAGGTCACGCGATTGTCCGCAATCATTCCGGCGGAGATCCCCGCCTATTTTGAATTTCCGTTGCCCGCTTGCGGCGACTGCATAGCGGCCGTGTCCGAGTGCAAACGCCGAGCCAAGATTCGGACCGGCGGGGAGACGCCCGATAAATTTCCGACTCCCGAGAGCATTGTCGAATTTATTCGCTCATGTGCGGCGGCCAACGTGCCTTTCAAGGCGACCGCCGGATTGCACCATCCGCTGCGCTCGGTGCATCGGCTTACCTATCAGCCCGACAGCCCATCGGGAATGATGCACGGTTTCTTAAATGTTTTTCTGGCGGCCGCATTTTTGCGGGCAGGTATGGAAACCATGCCAGCCGTCCAGTTACTCGAGGAACAATCGCCGCAGGCCTTCCACTTTGATTCAGATGGAATCGGCTGGCGGCAGCACCGGGCCAGCCGGGATGAAATCGCATCCACACGCCGGAGCTTTGCGCTTTCGTTTGGCTCCTGCTCGTTTACCGAGCCCATCGACGATCTCCGGTCTCTACACCTCTTGTGAAGAATCCGCTTTGAAAAGTCGGCTATGAAACCTGTCCTCGACGAGACCCACGATTTCAAAGCGCAAAGTTGGATTGAATCGGCCAATGCCGCGGGCTCTGACTTTCCTATTCAGAATTTACCCTTCGGAATCTTTCGGCGGCGTGATGCCGGCGCCCGCGCGACAGTCGGAATCGCGATCGGAGACCGCATTCTTGACCTCGCCGGACTGCAAAGCGAAGGCTTGGTTGCCGGGGAGAGTGCCGGGCAAAGTGCCGACGAAAGTGTGCGGCTCGCGGCCGCTGCGTGCGCATCCGATTCGCTGAATCCACTAATGGCGTTGGGAACCGGTCCGCGGCGTGCTCTGCGCCGCAGCCTTCATGCAATCTTGCGTCAGGACGCGCCCGCATCCGATCGGCAGGCCGCTTCGCGCCATCTCGTCGCACAGGCGGAGGTTGACATGTTTCTGCCCGCGGTCGTCGGTGACTACACGGATTTCTACGCATCGATTTTTCACGCCACCAACGTTGGGAAACTCTTCCGCCCCGACAACCCGCTGCTGCCGAACTACAAATACATCCCGATTGGTTATCACGGACGAGCGTCGTCGCTCGTGCCAACCGGAACGCCCGTCCGGCGCCCCTCCGGCCAGACGCGCGATGGCGATGCCGCCCCGAAGTTCGCGCCGACCAACGCGCTCGATTACGAATTGGAACTGGGCTTCTTTGTGAGCGCAGGAAATAAGTTGTCAGAAACAATTCCAATCGCCGAAGCGGAAGAACATATTTTTGGAATCTGTCTGGTGAATGACTGGTCGGCGCGAGACATTCAGTCCTGGGAATACCAGCCGCTCGGACCCTTTCTGGCAAAGAGTTTTGCCACTTCGCTGTCGCCCTGGGTGGTGACCATGGAGGCGCTCGCTCCGTTTCGCACTGCCGCCTTTGCGCGCGGGGCAGGCGATCCAGCAGCACTGCCTTATCTTTTCAGCCGCAACGATCAGGAACAGGGTGGCCTCGACTTGTGGTTGGAAGTTTCTCTTTTGTCGCTCCGGATGCGCAACGCCGGCCTGGCTCCCGCGGTTTTGGGCCGCAGCAATTTTCGCGACATGTATTGGACCCTGGCGCAGATGCTGACTCATCACGCGAGCAATGGCTGCAATTTGCGATCCGGTGATTTGCTGGCGAGCGGCACTGTATCAGGCGCGGAGAAAACGGCTCGCGGATGCCTGCTGGAGCTCACTTCGCGCGGCAAAGATCCAGTCACGCTGCCAACCGGAGAGCAAAGGAAATTTCTGGAAGATGGAGATGAAGTCATCCTCCGAGGATTTTGCCAACGCGATGGCTTCCGTAACATCGGCCTGGGCACTTGCCGCGGGACGATTCTGCCCGCCAGCGGCAATTAAAAATTTGTCATCCTGAGCGGAGCGAAGGACCTGCTGTTTACCCGCCGCACTCGATGGCGCCGTCCGCTTGCTATCGAATTGAGGTAGCGGGCAACCTGAATTTCAACCAGTAACCGACTACCATTCCCACAGTACCGTACGCCCATGCTGGGTCGAATCGGTGAGTCAAAATGATAAAGAGAGACGCAGCCAGGACAGCCAGGGAAACTATGGCTTGCATCATCGCCCGCCTGAGCGGGGCATTCATTGCAGCATCTGCATTGGGAAGCATGTTCGATGTTCCAAACAGCATGCCCGCACTTCCAATGAAAATGAGTAAAGGCAAGGTGTTCATGGTTACGCCGCTCTTTCTGCCCTCTGCTTCTCGCAGGTTTCCCAGAGGGCTGCCAAATCTTCCAAGCTCCAGAGCCGGTCCGTGACGCCGCGGCCATCGCCGGAGACATGCGAAGTCTACGATGAATCTTGATGAAGTTGTAGGCAAAATAATGGAGAGCCGTCGCAGCCGCAATTCAAAGCAGCCCACTGCCCAACCCTCCCGGCATTGGCTGGAAGCTTCCATCCCGTGTATGCTGTTTCGCGTTGTCGTAGCCAGAGCTTCCATCAAAAGGAAAAATTGTGCCGGCAGACTCCGCCTACCCGCCAGCCGTTTCGCCGACGAACATCACTAACACCAGCAAAGACGGTCACGGTGCAGCCGTGTTCGCCGGTTTTCTCGGATGGACGCTCGATGCCTTCGACTTTTTTCTCGTCGTCCTCTGTCTGACCGCGATCGCGAAAGAGTTTCACCGCTCCGACAAAGAAATTGCTTTCTCCATCACGCTGACCCTCGCGTTTCGTCCCGTGGGCGCGTTCATCTTCGGACTGCTCGCCGATCGCTACGGCCGCCGCCTTCCGCTGATGCTCGACCTCATTTTCTATTCCGTCGTCGAGGTGGCGACTGGTTTCGCGCACAGCTTCACTACCTTTTTGGTGCTGCGCGCATTGTTCGGCATCGGCATGGGCGGAGAGTGGGGAGTGGGCGCTTCGCTCGCCATGGAAAAAGTTCCGCCAAGGCTGCGCGGCTTTCTTTCCGGCCTGTTGCAGCAGGGATATGCTCTCGGTAATCTCCTGGCCACCGGTTGTTTCTTTTTTGTTTTTCCTCGTTGGGGATGGCGTCCCATGTTTTTTATCGGAGGACTGCCCGCGCTGCTGGCGCTATTCGTTCGTTTCAATGTGAAGGAGTCGGAAGTCTGGCAGAGGACTCGTCAGGCGAACTGGGGCAGCCTGGGACGCGAAATCCTCCGCCACTGGAAATTGTTTCTCTATCTCACGCTGCTCATGATGATGATGAACTTTTCCTCGCACGGCACCCAGGACATGTTTCCCACTTTCCTAAAGCGCTTTTGGAGCCGGACACCGACCCAAGTCGCCGGGATCAACGCGATCTCCGCCGTGGGCGCAATTCTCGGCGGCACTCTTGTCGGCTTTCTCTCCGACCGCTTCGGACGCCGCCGCGCCATGATCACTTCGTTGATCCTCGCGATCGCGTGCATTCCGTTGTGGGCCTATGCTCCGACCGTGACCGTGCTGGTGATCGGAGCCTTCCTGATCCAGTTCATGGTGCAGGGAGCATGGGGCATCATTCCAGCGCACCTCTCAGAATTGTCTCCCGACTCCGTTCGCGGATTTCTTCCCGGATTCGCTTACCAGTGCGGCGTGCTTCTAGCCAGCACGGTCCCAACCATCGAGGCGATTCTCGCCGAACACACCAGTTACGCCAACGCCATGGCTCTGACCGCGCTAACGGTATTTACGCTGGCGATAATCGTGGTGGCCGTGGGGCGTGAGAAGAAAGGCATTCAATTCGGCTCGGCGCCCTGATCACCAAATAAAAATTGTCATCCTGACACTGAGCTTTGCCGAAGGGGAAGGACCCGCTCGCGCGCTAGTCAATGACCCTGCTCGTCGAGTTTCTTGAGCATCACGCCGATTTCCGGATTCGACATGAAATTCTTCCACACCAGTCCAGTCCGGTAATTCTCAATCATGACCACGATGGGCGCCTGATTTAGCCCCATGTAGATGGGCGAAACCCAGTCCTCCTTTTCATCGAACGCGTCGCGCGGTCCGTAAATATCCCAGAGCTGATTGCCGAGATCGCGATAGTAATGCTTGAATGCTGCCATCGAGGCTTCCGGCGTATAGGGGAAAGAAGCCAACGCTCCCGTAGGCGTAAGTGTTCCACGATCGTGCGCCTCGTCGGGAGCGTGCGCCACGTAGCCATGGGGACCGTCACTGGCAGTAAGTCCCCAGGCATTGGGACCGTAACCCGGGAAGTGTTTAGGGTTCGCAATCGAATAGGCGCGGTTGATAAGTGCGATGTTCCTGTTGTTATCAAAGTAAGACTTCGTGAAGCGATCATGAAGCTTATGCGGATCGAAACCCATGAATGAGTAGTGAGTAAAAAAAAGAGGACCCCCGGTTCCGACGCCGACATCAAGCTTGATTCCGTAGTAAGTGTGTCCGTTGAAGTAATGATCGCCGTCCGCAGTGCCGGACCATCCTTCACGATACTGTATGGCTCGTTCCGACTGCCCTGCCCATCCGGAGTAATAGAGAGATGGCGGCACGGCGTGCGTCGGCGAAGCCATGCCGAGAAGATAGGTGATCATTACTTCGTTGAATCCGATGAGAGGATGGTGAATCTGCCATGCCCACTCCGGCGACCAGTGCCAGTAAAGAAAATCACTGGTCGGAGTCTCGCGATACCAATCCCACTCGACCGTTTCCCAGAGCTGCGTGATTCCGCGGTAGAGGGACTGCTCGCTTTCGCTGGTCCCGTGAAAATATTGGCGCGCCGCCAGCAAGCCTTGCACCAGGAAGGCAGTCTCGACCAGGTCTCCGCCGTCGTCGAACATCCCGAACACCGGCATGGTACGGCCCGTGTTGCCGTCCATGTAGTGCGACCACGCTCCGTGATAGCGCTGGGCGTGTGCGAGGAAGTCGACGATCTTTGTCAGCCGTTGCGTACCTTGTTCGCGGGTAATGAAGCCGCGATCGACGCCAACGATGAGCGCCATGATGCCGAACCCGCTCGCCCCGGTGGCGACGATTCGCTCATCGCCGGGAATATTTTCGCGCGCCATGCCGGAGTGCGGATCGGCCCCTTCCCAGTAGTACTGGAAGCACGCCTTCTGCAGCATCGTAAGCAGTTCGTCATCCGTTAGTTCGTGAGTCGATGCGCTGGCTACGTTCGAAAATTCCGATTGCCGGTACTGCCAGTCAGAAGCGGCCACTCTATATTGCGCGTGGGCATTCGACTTCCCCAGAAAATCTTCGTAGCGATGAACGCCGGGCAACTGGATTCCAATCGGAGAAAAGTTGTTGGCGTCGACAGCGCCCGGAGCGCCGCCAGCGCCAAAAGAACGATAAATCACGTAGCGCGCGACGGCCGGATCTTCTGACGCATCCCACTCAATCTCAACGTGCCGGTCGTAGCCGGTGGCCCGCAAATTGGATGGAGCCGGCAGACTTGTTGCCGAGCCAGACGCATCATCAGCGACGCGAATCTCATCGACGATGAGGGTATGGCGAACATCGTCGGCGCGTCCCTGATGGAAGGTGATGTTCTGCACAAGCTCGGATCGGAAAGGATAGATCGATGCCGTGCGACAGTCGGAGAGCGGGATGCGAACCTGTACCCAGCGGCCGGCAGCCACGTCGCCCGTGTATTTTCCCAAGTCAAGAGGTTCGCTGAAGCCGCCGGGAACACCTTCGCCGGCATTGGAAAGTACAATCTTCGGCAGATCGGCGGCAGCTATCGCCTGAGGAGCATAAACCCAGAAATACAGATTATGTCCGGAGAACCCAGGGAAACGATTGCGCAGGTCGGCGGCCATTATCTCTGCTGCCCACCCGCCTTCCGGCGCGGACTGCCACTGCAGGCGAATCGCATTCGGTGGCGTAAGAAAAATCCTGGTGTCGACCGGCAAGCGATGGTCTTTCTGTTCAAGAAAGCTTTGCCCCGAAGCCTGACCTGCGCTGTAAAAGTAGTTATCCGAAGTTAGACTGTTATCGAAGATAACATGGCGATAGTAATCGGAACTTGCGCGCGCAGGCGAACAGGCACCGCACAAGCCCGCCAACAGTACGATAAGATGCGAAGCGCGAAAGTGACACAACTTATCGGCTGTAACCCTCATGCTCTTCTACCTCTTATTAGCTTATCAAACTGGAGAAAGGCAAGTAAGCTAGAGCGTCTTACGGCAAGATTTCCAATTTTGCCTCGGAGCCGCTGGCGGAGTCGGGACTGATCCACACCGTAACTTTAGCCGGCTCAACTGCGAATTGGTTGTGGTCATTCCAGATAGCGAACGCGTCCGGTGCGAGCTTGAATGTCACTTTCTTCGTTTCTCCCGCAGCCAGCGCGATCCGCTGAAACCCCTTCAGCGCGCGAACCGGCTGAGCCGTGCTGGTACCTTGCACCCGTACGTAGAGTTGAACCAGTTCTTCGCCTGCGAGAGATCCGGTGTTGGAGACCGCAGCTTCAATAGTCAGTGATTCTCGCGTGCCCGCTCCGCTGCTCAAGCCCTGATTCAACTCCGCGGCGCTGAGCTGGGTCTTACTAACTTCGGTCGGTCCATATCCGAAAGTGGTGTAAGAGCCTCCGTAGCCAAAGGGAAACTGTGGAGTATCCTGCTCATCAATGTAGCGCGATACATACTTTGACTCTACGTCGGTTGGCGGACGTGTAAGGTCGATCTTGCCGGGTGGCCTTCCCGTACTCAACGCATTGTAATAAAGCGGTTCTTGTCCAACGCTGCGCGGCCAGCTTACGACCAGTTTGCCGCTCGGATTCGATTCCCCAAAGAGCGTCCGAGCCAGCGCCGGCCCTGTCTCGGTCCCAGGAAACCACGCGGACAGCACCGCCGGCACATGTTCAAACGCCCATGGCAATGTCAGCGGACGCCCGCTGAACAGAATAAGTACGACCGGTTTGCCGGTGTTGACAACCGCTTCGAGCAGTTCCTGCTGACGCCCGGGCAGGCCAAGATTCGTACGAGAAGCCGCTTCACCACTCATGTCCGGGGACTCACCCAGTGTGAGAATGACCAGATCAGCGCGTTTCGCAGTGGCGACCGCCGCCGCGATCTCCTCATCGCTGCCCGTAAGAATCCCCGCACCCTTGGAGCGCAAGATGTTACCTTCCCCCAATCGCCGCTGTAACTCAGCAGGAAACGATAAGACTGAGATTTTCGGCGGATCCAACTTCCCCTCAGGATCTGAGGGATTGTCCGCCAGCGGTCCGATGACCGCGACCGTCTTCACGTCCTTCGACATCGGAAGCAAACGTTTACCGTCGGCTGCCGGATTGTTCTTCAACAGCACAAACGATCGCTCAGCCACGGTCTGTGCTAACTGCAGGCTCTCCGGCAAAAAGAAGGATTGCTTGGCGCGTCCTTCGTCCACATACGGATGCTCGAAAAGGCCGAGCGCGAGCTTTACGCGCAACACACGACGCACGCTCTCGTCGACATTCGCTTCCGGCACCGCGCCCGAACGCGCCAGTTGCGCCAGATGATCGTGATAAAGGCTGCTGGCCATGTCCATGTCGACACCGGCGAGAAAGGCCTTGCGCGCGGCGGTGGCGTCATCGGCAGCAATGCCGTGCGCCACCAGTTCGCCGATCGACGACCAATCGCTGACCACGATGCCCTTGAATCCCCACTCTTTCCGCAAAATCTCACCTAACGTGAACGGATTCGCCGAAGAGGGCACGCCGTTGAGCGAGTTAAAGGCGCTCATCACAGTCGCTGTGCCGGCATCAACCGCCGCCCGAAATGGCGGCAGGTAGAACTCACGCAGCGTGTGCTCGGAAATCTCGGTGCTGTTGTAATCCCGGCCAGCCTCGGCCGCACCGTAACCCACATAATGCTTGGCGCACGCCGCCATCGTATCCGGCGCATCGAGATGCGAACCCTGGTACCCGCGCACGTACGCTGCCGCCATCACTGAGCCGAGATATGGATCTTCCCCAGCGCCTTCCTGGATGCGCCCCCAGCGGGCATCGCGCGCGATGTCCACCATTGGCGAAAACGTCCATCGAATGCCAATCGCGGACGCTTCCAGCGCCGCCACATGCGACGCCTTCTCCACCAAACCGGGATCCCACGTAGAAGCCATTCCCAACGGAATCGGAAACTCAGTCCGGAATCCGTGAATCACGTCGAGCCCGAACAGCAGTGGAATATGCAATCTCGACCGCTCGATCGCAATCCGCTGGTACTCGTTGATCAGCGGAGTATCAATGACATTCAGCAGCGCCCCGATCTGTCCCTGCCCAATCATGTCTTTATAGTCGGTACGCCCGGTGCCGGGGCCGGTCGCTTGTCCGGCGGAATATTGCACCAGCTGTCCAATCTTTTCTTCCAGGGTCATGCTGCGGAGAAGAGCCTCCACCCGCGCATCCAGTGCCGGGTCCGCGATGCCAGTTTCGCTCGCGCCCCGCCGGACATCCGTCGAAGCCGGTGCCACCGCCTGAGCCAGCAGCCGTGAACTGCCCGATGCCGCGAAAAGCGCCGCGATTAACAACGAGAGAAGCAGCGCCCGTGCTCCGAGAGAACGCGCGGGTCGCACCGCGAACCACATGAGTCGCACCTCAAACAAATACGGTTTTATGCCTAACTAAATCGCGTTAGTAGAACATTGTCAACAATCTTACCGGTCTGTATGAAATACGTTTTTGTCGCCGATGTCAATAGTCCAGACGGCGCACGCAACATCTCCGCTTGCCCCCGCGATTTCATTGTGCGAGACTCCCGTGCGTGACCTCGAAGAAGTCGGGACCCAGCAGCGAAGGCGCCAAACAGGCCGCCCGTAAGCCCATGAGCTTGAAAAAGCTCGCCCAGCACCTCGATCTTTCGCCCGCCACCGTCTCGCTCGTCATCAACCGCTCGACCGTCGCCGACTCCATCCCGCAGGCGACCAAGGATCGAATCTTCGCCGCCGCCCGTAAATTCAAATATCACCCCAACTTCTTTGCCCGCTCCTTGCGCACCCAGCGCAGTTTCACCATCGGCGTCATCGTCCCTGAAGTCAGTGACGGATATTCCGCTTCCGTCATGAGCGGAGTCGAAGATTATCTTCTGCAGGAGGGCTATTTCTATTTTGTCGCCAGCCATCGCCACCGCGCCGATCTCATCGACGAATACCCGCGCATGTTTCTGGAACGCTCGGTGGACGGCCTGATCGCCGTCGATACACCCTGGAACCTCAACCTTTCCGTGCCCGTCGTCACCGTGTCCGGGCACAACGGAGTGAAGGGTGTTACTAACATCGCTCTCAATCACGAACGCGCCGCCGAGGTAGCATTAAAGCACCTTTTCCACCTCGGTCATCGTCACATCGCCTTCATCAAAGGGCAGGCGTTCAGCTCCGACACGGAAGTGCGCTGGGCCAATATCGAACGCGTCGTCAGCCAGCTTGGGTTGACGATCAATCCCGATCTCGTTACCCAACTGGAGGGCGATTTGCCTTCCCCTCAATTGGGTTACATGGCCACCAAGATGTTGCTCGCTTCCGGGGAAACGTTTACCGCGCTCTTTGCCTTTAACGACATCTCTGCCATGGGAGCGATTCGTGCCTTGCGCGAATCCGGTTTAAATGTTCCCGAGGATGTTTCCGTCGTCGGATTTGACGACATTCAAAGTGCCGCTTTCCAGAATCCTGCCCTGACCACCGTGCGCCAGCCACTCCGCGAAATGGGGCGAGCCGCCGCTGAAATTCTGCTCAAGCGTATTAACCGACCAGGTTCCATTCTTCACGACAAACACACCGTCGAACCCGAACTGGTTATACGGGAAACCACAGGTCCCGCCCCCAACGGACGGCGAGTTGCCAGCAAACAAAGGCACTAGCGAGCCTATCGTTTTTCATACCCATCTCTGCATTTCCATAGACGTTCTCCGGCAGTCCCAGTCGCCTTTTAACCCCTTGACTGTAGAAATTCGGACATGCTATAAGCAAGCGGCGAAGTTTTACTAAATCGCTTTTCCAGAGATTTAGTAATCGATTCACTGAAAGTCGAAATCAAGATCACAAAGGCACTTTGTTTTGCTCCGAGGAGAGTTCATGAGGCGTTTGAGTTTGGCAGTCCACGTCGCACTGCTGATCGTAGGCATCGTTACATCGACCGCGTTGGTCCAGGCGCAGTATCGAACTTCCATTCAAGGCGTGGTGACCGATTCCACGGGCGCAGTGGTTCCCGGCGCCACTCTCACGCTGACAAATCCCGCCACCGGCGAAAAGCAGGTCAGGACCAGCGATCCCTCCGGCGTGTTCAACTTCAACGCACTGGCCGCCTCCGCAGTCTTCCGCTTGGAAGTGGAAAGGACTGGCTTCCAGAAGAAAGTTCTCGACCACGTCGATCTGGTCCCCGACCAGGCCAACGCACTCAACGTGCAGCTCACCATCGGCACGGCATCGACCACCGTGAACGTTGACGCCGAGTCGCTACCCGCACTCGACACCGAGAGCGCCTCCGTCAACGGCGTGGTCACCGACAACGAAATCCAGCACCTCCCGTCCTTTGGCCGAGATGTCATGAAGCTCACGCAACTGGCTCCCGGCATGTTCGCCGACGGTTCCCAGGCCAGCGGCGGCGGCCAATATATCAACCTTCCCGGTACCCAGAGTGGCCCTACCCCGTCGGGTGGCTCGACTGGAATCTTCGCTACCGAAAATCTTGTTCAGGGCTATGCCAACGGCAACCAGGCCCAGAACACCGGCGTTTCGATTGATGGCATAAGTACCGTCAGCGCCGTCTGGGGCGGTGCGACTGTTATCACCCCGTCTGAAGATTCCGTTAGTGATGTAAAAATTATCACCAACAATTACGACGCCGAGGACGGTCGCTTTACCGGCGCCCAGGTTCAAGTTACTTCCAAGAGTGGCACCAATAACTTCCACGGCAGCCTTTTCTTCACCGCTCACCAGCCCAACCTGAACGCCTTCTCGCACTATTTCGGCCAGGGCGCGGGCACAGCGACCAGAGACAACAATAAATTCAATCAGCTCGGCGGCAGTGTCGGCGGCCCCATCTGGAAAAATAAGGTCTTCGCTTTCTTCAATTATGAAACCGTGCGCGAGCCCAACTCGAATCTTCAGGGCACAGGATGGTACGACACCCCGGCTTTCGACGCTCTGGCGCCTGCCGGAAGCCTCGCGGCAACTTATCTCAGTTTCCCCGGCAATAACATCGTCAATAACGGCCTCGTTGCTAACGTAACCTGCGCCACCGCTGGTCTGGTTCAAGGAGTGAACTGCAACGCTGTTACCGGTGGACTGAATATCGGCACGCCGTTGAATCCTGCTCTCTATCCGACGGGCCAAATCGGCCCATCCGGTGGTTTCCACTCTGGTGGCATGGATCCCTGCTGGTTTAGTTCCCAAATCCCTGGCACCGGCGGTAGCGGCGACGGCAACATTGCTGTGCCCACCCCCGCGGCCTGCGCCGCCCTGGAAGCCGCAAACCTCGGTACCACGGCCGACATCGCGGAGTACATAACTTCGAATCCGACCACTAAAACCGCCGTGCAGTATAACGGTCGCCTTGATGCGGATGTCACCTCCAAAGATCGCATCGGCTTCGCCATCTACTGGGTTCCTCAGACACTCGACGACTACAACGGCAGTCGATACTACGACGTCTTCCATCACAGCCAGATCAACGATGCGTTTTCCGTCATCTGGAACCACACCTTCTCGGCCACCTTGCTCAACGAACTTCGTGCCAATGCTGCGGGATATCGTTGGAATGAACTCAAGGAGAACCCGCAAACCCCGATCGGATTACCGGAAGATAGCATCGGTCAAATCGGCAGCATCACGATTGGTGATTTTGGCGGGAACGTTGGCAGCGAGCTCGACCAGTGGACTTACAGCTACAAAGACGTTGCCACCAAGATCATCGGGCGCCACACCATTAAATTTGGTGGAGAGGCCACGCGCCTCTTTTACCTGGACGCCTGCGTCCCCTGCGGCGTGCCCGCCTACAGCTTCCTCAATCTGTGGGATTTTCTCAACGACGCGCCGAACCATGAAGGCTATACCACCTTCAACCCCACCACCGGCCTGCCTACAACCCAGCGCCAGGACCAGCGCGAAAACATCTTGGGCTTCTTCGTCCAGGACGACATCAAACTGCGTCCGAACCTCACCATCAATCTCGGCCTGCGCTGGTCCTACTTCGGTCCGCTTTCATCGAAACAGGGCAACATGTTTGTAGCCAATCCAGGCTCCGGGTCGCAATACCTGACCGGCCTGACCGTTGGTGTGGGAGATTCCTGGAAAGCGCAGAAAAATAACTTCGGCCCCGAAATCGGCTTTGCCTGGAGTCCCACGGCATTCAACAATAGGCTCGTGTTCCGGGGCGGTTACGGCCTCAACTACAACCAGGAGGAAATCGCGATTTCCTCCAATATCGCCGGCAATCCCGGATTGGATATCGGGGAATACGTGACGCTCGCATCGCCGACGACACCGAATACTCTCGGCATCGAATACGGCATTTCAACGAACCCGCACAGCATCTTCGGGTATGCGCCAAACTCCAACTATACCTTGAGTTTTGGCCCCAACGGCCTACCCACATCCGGTTCCGTCGGTGTGGACATCTTCCCCGGTACCATGCCTACCCAGCGTACCCACCACTACTCGGTCGACATGCAATACGATCTGGGTCACCAGTACATAATGAGCGTGGGATATCAGGGAAGCCTGTCGCGGGACATCTTCTTCAACGAGAACCCGCTTGCCGTTCCCGCTACCTTGGGTGACGCCCAAAATCCAAATATCAATGGCGGAGATTTATATAACTCTAACGGCCGCGCCAACTACAATGCTTTGCTGGCGGAAGTCAAGCATCAATTCTCCCACCAGTTCATGGCCGACGCGCAATACACTTTTGCGAGAAGCATGGATACCAGTTCCGCTCCTTACTCCGAGCAGCTCTATCCGTACGATCTCAGCCTCGACTATGGACGCTCTGACTATAACGTCACCAACGCCTTCAAGTTGTTTGGCATGTGGCAGCCGGTCTTCTTCCACGGCAACAGTTGGGTCGATAAAGTCGCTGGCGGATGGTCGCTCAGTGGTATTTTCAACTGGCACTCTGGATTTCCTTATTCTGCGTTTGTTAGTACCACCACCGCGGGAGACCTCTATTGCTCAAACTGCGGCTACAATCAACTCTTTCCTGCCGCCTATCTGGGCGGCGCCGGCCACAGCACCAGCAATTCGGCATTCGAAACCAACCACAGTGCCAACTTTCCCCTTGCCGCGACCACATATTTCTCGACGCCAGCCTATACCACCTACAACTGCACCCCGGCCTGCGCCGGGACCTCGCTTCCTCAGAACCCCGGTGTAGCTCGTAACGCGCTCACCCTCCCCGGATATAAGGATGTGGACTTGACGCTGTCCAAGGGCTTTGGCCTTCCGAAATTGCCGGTGCTCGGCGAAAACGCCAGGTTTGAACTCCGGATGGATGCCTTCAACGTCTTCAACAATCTGAACTTGAACCCGGGTACCATTTCGAACAACATCGCCAACTCAAACTTCGGAACATTAAGCGGTGCGCTCGCCGCCCGTGTCCTGTCAATAGGAGCCCGCTTCAGCTTCTGATTGTGAGAGTAGAGACGGTTTTATCAGTGTGGTTTTGTGAGTGTGGGGACGGGCGACTTCGCCCGTCCAGCCATGGGTGTGTAGATATTACAGTGTAAATATTACACTATTGTGTCTGTTTGACCACACCGCCACCCCAGCGTTTTCATAGACTTGCAACCCCGCCTTCTCCATTTCCCAGCCGCCATTCCCCAAATGTAAGTACAAAAATATGTCTACAAAATGTTTCACGTGAAACATTGTACGTACAATGAGTTTGGCGCGGATGGAAAAAAAGGGAGAAGAAAAAAGCGAACAAAAAAGCGAACAAAAAAGAAAGAGACCCTAGGGCAATGAACTCTGGAATCCAGCCTTCTCCATGGCGTCCCGCATCTCCTTGTTTTTCATGAACGTACTCCAGACAAATCCGGAGCGCGCATTCTCGGCCATCACCATAGTGATGCCAAGATCGATTCCAAGCACATCCGGGTTATACCAGCCGTTCAGCGGATTAAAGGCATCGACAAACCCATATCGTCCCCAAGCCTTAGGATAGCGCTCCCGAATATTCCGCAGCACCCCCAGGCAATCCTCCCGCAGAAAGGGCAACGAGCCGCCCGGAGCGCACGGAACGACGCTGCCGTCCAGTCGTCCGATCCGCGGAGGGCCGCCCCAGGCTTGGTATCCGGTAGCCGAATCAGAGGCGGTGATTCCCCACAGGTGCGCGCTGTAATCGGGGAATTCGTCGCGCAGGGAAATACAAAACTGCTCATGCGCCTTTGTTGCCGTCACCGAGTTCGTGAAGTAGTTGGCATACGCATCGCGCTTGTGTCGAAAATCAAACCACGCTTGCGAATACTGATGGGTGAACAGCGGATCGTGTCCGGAAATGTACTCGAATTCCTGAAACTTCACGGTGGGACGCGTCCACGCCTTCCAGGTGTCGCTCGAAACGGAATGCGTGGGCGAACCGATCGCAAGCAGGTAGATCATCATGAGCTCGCAATAGTGGTCCCAGCGGTTTCGCAGGAAACCGCCGTCCGGCTTCCATCCCATGGAGAACGTTTTGCCGCCGTTCAGCATCCATGGCCAGTCCACACGCTCGTAAATGGCGGTGGCCAGGTCCTGGATCTCGGCGTCGTCAAAATGTTGGCGGGCGGTCAGCACGCCGCAGAGCAGAAGCGAGGTGTCGATCGAGGAGAGTTCGCAGTTCCAGACTCGCGCTCCGCTGTCCATATCGATGAAGTGGTAGAAGAAACCGTGCTCGTAAGGCAATTTCTGCTTTAGAAATCGGAGTGTCTGCCGCACCCGTTCCCGGATCTCCGTCGCCTTGCCGTAGCCGCGAGATTCCGCGATGCACAGCCCGGTAAGTCCGAAGCCAGTTGCGGCAATACTGGCAATGCGTCGTTGGTCGTTGCCCCGGTCACTAACCCGATGGATCTCGCCATTGAGGAGCGCGCGATCCCTGACCTGACCGGTCGTACTGCTGGCTTCATTCCAAAAGAAGTCGAACGCGGCGCGCTCGATTTCGTCGAGAAGTTGATCGTCAGATCCGGGATAAGGAATTCTCGGCGGCTCGTCAAACGTCTTGTGCTTCGAAAGCCATGCAGCAGAGGCAAGTCTGGAGCAGCCGACGAGCGCCAAGCCTGTCATCTTGAGCATTTCGCGACGCGTAACCGGCTGGCGCCGGGACATGATTGGCACTTGATCGAGCGGCGGCATGTTCCTCAATTTTAGCAGCACGGCCCAACACTGATGGGCCGAGACGGCGTAGAAATCTGGCTGCACCATTTGCAGACTTATCGGGCCAAGCGTATATTTCGGTCGGACTGAAAGATCGATCGGAAATTCTGGCCTGACGGCCACAAGGGGGATTGTCATGGGAATTATCGCTTGGATTGTGGTTGGGCTGATTGCAGGCTGGCTTGCCGGCCAGGTTATGAAGGGTGGTGGCTACGGCGTACTGGTGGACATCATACTCGGAATCCTGGGCGGCGTTCTCGGCGGCTGGCTCTTCGGGGCTCTGGGAATCTGGCCCGGCGGCGGAATGATAGGAGCCATCATCGTGGCGTTTGTGGGGGCGGTAATCCTGGTCGCGATTAGTCGTTTGCTAAAGAGAGCCTGAAAAAGAAAGCCTGAAGAAGAATGCTCTCAACAGACCTCGCACAGACGACAAAAAACAAGAAGACCGTGCTTCGTTAACGGATCGCGCCTTTGCGCGAGAGGTTGCATGAGCCATGAATCGAATCGCCGCGCCTGATTAGTCTGATAAGACCGCCATTAGATCCTATCGGTGAGGCTTCGCCTCTTCTTTAGGCGCCGGCTTGCTCTCGGCCTTTGGCGCGCTTTCGTGCTGAGCCTTAGGTGCGCTGGTGTGTTCAGCCTTCGGCGCACTTTCCTTGGGAGCCTTGGGTGCGCTGGTGTGTTCAGCCTTCGGAGCACTTTCCTTCGGAGCCTTAGGCGTGCTGGTGTGTTCAGCCTTCGGCGCACTTTCCTTGGGAGCCTTTGGTGCGCTGGTGTGTTCGGCCTTCGGAGCGCTTTCCTTGGGAGCCTTTGGTGCGCTGGTGTGTTCAGCCTTCGGGGCACTTTCCTTCGGAGTCTTAGGCGTGCTCGTGTGTTCAGCCTTCGGAGCACTTTCCTTCGGAGCCTTAGGCGCACTGGCGTGTTCAGCCTTCGGCGCACTTTCCTTCGGAGCCTTAGGCGCGCTCGTGTGTTCAGCCTTCGGAGCACTTTCCTTCGGAGCCTTGGGCGCGCTGGTGTGTTCAGCCTTCGGCGCGCTTTCCGTCTTGGCCGGAGTCTCACGATGCGTCGTGGCGGGCTTGGCTTCTGTACGAGGCTCGGCCGCATGTTCGGAGGTCGCAGGCTTCGATGGCCTGGATTCCGTCCTGGCCGTATTTTCATGGTTCGTCCGAGGGACCGACTTTTTCTCCGCTGACGTGGTCCTGGTAGTCCGGGCAGACCTGCTGGTGCTTCCACCTCGAGCTGCTACGACGCCACTTTTGAAATCTCCCGGTCTCGCAGTTGCCGCTATCGCCGGCCGGCCATGATTAACGGAGGCCCGCAGGCTGCGGTCGCCGGCGGCGGCTTCTTGCTGCCTGGTTTGGGTCGCCGTTGGCGCGATGTGCCGTTCGCTGGCGTACCGTTCTTCTTCGGCTGTCGGTCTCGCATTGATTCCGCCGGTCCCGCCGTTAAAGCTGACGTGGCTCACGGAGGTGTTGATGACCGTCTTGTTGAATGTGTTGTGAATGATCGTGCGGTTTACGTTCATGACCGAGGTGTTGTAGAAGAAGCTTCCGCCTTGCCAGTATCCGCCCCCGAAGCCAACGCCGCCGTATCCGAATCCATAGTTAACGCCACCGTAGAAGCCGATATGTTCTCCCCAGTAGCCACCGTTCCAGGCATAGGCACCGTTGTTCCAACCCCAATATCCCGGCGTCCATAAGAACCCAGGCTCAGGCGCCATGATCCAGGTGCCGGGAACCCAATAATAGTCGCTATCGCCCCAAGCCCAATATCCTGGCGTCCAGAGATAGCCATCGCCCGGACAGATGGGCTGTGCGTACACAGGCAGAACCGGCGGCGCAATCGTGATCGACACGGCGATGCCTTGCGCGAACGACCGGCCCGGTACAGCCAGCATCGCGAATGCCAGTAACAGCCAGCCCACTAAGCGTACTGAGCGGATAGCAGCCATTTTCATTCCCTCGAATATTCAGCCAGATCTGAAGCGATCATATGGCTTGGAATCTCTTATTGGACCTCTTCTTACGCCGGAAAGCCTAGTCCACCGGTCCAGTCGTGTCAAACGCCGGCGCTGCGGCCATTTCCGTCAGCCGTAATGTAGATGCACTGTTTTGTTTTACCGTTGCTCCCGAGTAAGCAATTCGAGTTCTTCCGGAGTTTTGGGCCAGTCCTCGCGCAGCAGTCGCGACAGGGCGCGGTCGGCGAGCAGCTTTCCTGCGGTCTGACAGTTTGGACAATAGTTGGTTTCGTTCGCCGCGTAGCGTATTCGCTGGATTTTCGCCTGGCAGCGCGGGCACGGTTCCTTATATCGTCCATGCACTGCCATTCCAGAACGAAATGCCGTGACTTTTTCTGGAAACTCGTTTCCTGTCTCTTGCCGCAAACGCTCTGTCCATTGACTGAGGCTTTTGCGTACGGCCACAAACAGACGCTCGATTTCTTCCGGCTTGAGCTTCTGCGTCAACGTCAGGGGGGAAAGGCGCGCATCGAAGAGAATTTCGTCCGAGTAAGCGTTGCCTATTCCACTAAACAACCGGGGATCCGTGAGAGCTCGTTTCAGCGTGTGGTTGGCGGACGTAAGAGTCGAAGTGAAGCGCTCCAGGTCCGATTCCAGAACTTCGAGGCCGCCGGGATCGAGTGCGGACAACGCATCTTCTCCGGAGACCACGTATAAGGACGCACGCTTTCGCGAACCTGCTTCGGTCCAAAGCAGGGTTCCATTGGCGAAATCGAAGGCAGCCAGACCTCGCGGCGGCGACAGCTTGGCATCGCGTTTGCGCCAGTGAAGACGGCCGGCAATCATCAAGTGCAGCACCAGCCAGAGGTCATCTTCCAGGCCGATACAAATTCGCTTGCCCAGCCTGCGAAGTTGAACAACGGTCTTGCCCTCCGCGTCTTTCACCGGCGGAACGACAGTACGCAATAGAAATGGGCTGGCGATTCGCACATGATCGAGGCGCTTGCCGAGAATGCGTTTCTCCAGCGCTTCGATGTAGATCACGATGTCGGGCAGTTCGGGCACGAAAGGGAGCCTTATAGGAACTCTGACTATGGTACATCCTGCGTTCCAGGGGCCGGGAGCCTCGCTTGAGTCGGAGCCCCACTTGTGTTCTCATTAACGAATGACGTGGCCCCTGGGTCCGTCTGCGCTGCTCTAACCTCAACCCTCAACCGTAATCATCGAGGAGAAAAATCATGAGCAAAATCCACCACATTCCCAAAGGATACAATTCGGTTACACCCTACCTCGTCGTTAAAGGTGCCGCAAAGGCGATCGAATACTACAAGAACGTTTTCGGAGCAACCGAAGTCATGCGCATGGCGGGTCCCGACGGTCGGGTCGGTCACGCCGAGCTGCAGATTGGCGACTCGCGCATCATGCTGGCGGACGAAAATCCGAGCATGGGCAATCGCAGCGCGGAGAGCATCGGCGGGTCTCCAGTAAGCCTGTATGTGTATCTGCCCGATTGCGACAAAGTCGTGGCGAAAGCAGCCGCGGAGGGCGCGAAAATCCTGAAGCCGGTCCAGGACCAGTTTTACGGAGATCGCTCAGGCTTCATCCAGGACCCGTTCGGACATCTCTGGGGCGTAGCAACTCACAAGGAAGACGTCTCCGCTAAAGAGATGGAAGAGCGTGCCAAGAAGGCAATGCAGGCAGCCTGACAAAAGGCGTGAGCGCCCAGCCCTCGCAAGGCCGAAGGCAAGGTTCCCCTGTGAACTCTGTGTCCCCTGTGGTTCAAAACCCCAAATTCTTAACCACGGGGGACACAGAGGAACACAGGGAAGACCTGAAGCCTAGAGCCGATGAGCGTAACGATGGGCGTGGTGATGACGCCGTGCTCGTATAATCGCAGCAGACAACGCTGGACATACCATGCTAGACATACAACGTTAGACACAAAGTTAGAAAGGACCCTCTCCATGCTTTCCGCCGGCAATCCCTTTCCGAATTTTTCGCTTCCTAACCAGGACGGCAAAATCACCAAGCTCTCCGATTTCGCCGGAAAGTGGCTCGTCGTTTATTTCTATCCGAAGGACGACACGCCGGGCTGCACTATACAAGCCAAGTCATTCACCGCGACCAAGGCTGATTTCGACGCAGCCGGGATCAAAGTGATCGGCGTCAGCGCCGACGATGTTGCCTCGCACAAGAACTTCACCCACAAGTTCGCCTTTACCATTGATTTGCTCTCCGACACCGACGCCAGCCTTATGAAGACACTTGGTATCGGCCAGGCGGAATGGAAGGGGATGAAGTTCTATGAACGCACAAGTTTCGTGGTTGATCCAAAGGGTGTGATCCGCAAGGTATACGAGAAAGTGAATCCGGAAGGCCACGAACAAGTATTGCTAACCGACATAGCGGGAATGCAAGCCAAGGCCGCATAACTACTAACTCCTGTAGAGACGCGGATTGCCGCGTCCCCCCCGTTGCGACGAGTGGTGGGCGAAAGACGCGGCAAGCCGCGTCTCTACGATCAGGATGGTCTATTCCGCAAGCGGTTGGGTGTCGAACTCAGCGTTCTTATTCCACGGCCAGCGCAGCGTTCCGGCCAAGCCCTCCGCCATCACCGAGGGCAGAATCCTATACATTCGCGCGCGCAAATCGCGGTAGCCTTGAATCCCGGCTAAAAGGTCGCTCATCAGCTCGCGGAAGCTCGGGCTTTGCGCGGTGAGAGACACCATCCGCTCCAGAACGCTGTCGCCGAAAATCTGTCCGCTGTAGAAGCGCTGCGACACGCGCGCCGCCAGTTTCAACTCCGGAAGAAGCTCCTCTTCAAGGAAGATTCGGTATTCGTCGGGTCGTCCGGCTAACAGCGCGTTGGCGCACAACTCGGCGGACCGAAGGGCGTAGTAAAGACCTTCGCCGGTAATCGGGTCCACCAGGCCCGCGCTATCGCCGATCATCGCCCAACCTTCCCCGCAGACCTTGAGGGTTTCGAAGCTGTGGCTACGGAACGACGGAAGAATGTGCGAGTAAAAGCGGGCGCTCTCCAGATCGTAGCCATTCTCTGCGAGCCATTTTTCCAGCATGCAGCGCAATTCGGATGTCGCGATTTCGCCCATCTTGCAAGCGATGCCGGCGGAAACATGATCGGCGCGAGGGAAAACCCAGATGTAGCCGGTAATCCCCGTCAGAAATTGAATCTGCATCAGGGAAGATCGGCGCGGAATGAAATATCCAGCGGTGACCATCAGATCACCCGGTTCAATCGGCGAGAGGAACTGGGCGCGAAACGGGTTACGCGCGCCTGCTGCCAGCATCACATAGGACGCTGAGTATTCACTCCGCGGCGTGACCAGTTGCCAGTCTTCGCCGGATCTTGCAATTCGTGTTATGCGCTCTTGGCGCACGTCAACGCCGGCGCGACGGGCTCGCTCCAGCAACAATCCATTCAGCCCCACGCGCGAAAAGATCGCGACCGGGTGTTGCATGTGGAAGCGGACCCGCTGCCCCGACGGACTGATCAACTCGCAGTCTTCGATAGGACTGCTGATGGGATTGCTTTCACTGCGGGCTTCGACCAGAAACGGATACTGCCGGAGAGCTTTGTGGGTTACGCCGCCGCCGCACGGTTTCTCCCAGGCAAGTTTTTCGTCGAAGAGAAGGACGTCCCTGCCACCCGCTGCCAGCAGGGCACCAGCCAGAGCGCCTGCGGGACCGCCCCCAACCACCGCGATCGGATGTCGGGCACTCATGTTATGGGTAGAGATCTGTCACGGATTTTTCCACGATCTGCTCCATAGGGGAGAAACTCGTTGGCGGGGAGCAACACTTCGCCGCCACGCTTGCGAGTTTCTGCCGGAGCCGTGGATGCCGAGGATTCGGCGCGAATCCTCGAGCTTCCGGCTATTGCAGCGTGGTTGCGTTGTTCAGCCCCTGGTAGATGAACAACCCCGCAATGACCAGAATCATGGCCCCCGACAAGGCGCCCAGCACCTTGACGATCGGCCCGATCTTTCTCATTTTGGCCAGAACTTCCACTTGATCTTTCTGCATTTGGGATTCGGTTTCGTTGAGGAAGATCGAATCGTCCTCGTGCATAGTGAGGGTGCTGCGGTAGATCAATAGAATAATCAGGATCCCCGTCAGAATTCCCCACGCGACAAGCAGCCCATACATAGGAGACATATGCCACCTCGGAGCTGAGATCGAGCCAATCCCCGAAGTGCCATCTTCAGCCCCAGCGAAAACTTCAAGGTATTCGCCGGTGTTCGGGTACGGCCCCTACTGGGCGATTATAGACCCCTTTGGCAAGAGGGACCCCGACTTCTTGCCTGCTTTGCGCATCTAAGGGCAAAAACAGGAAAAGTGACCGGCTTTAAAAGCCTTGCCGAGCCGATTACGACCTTTGTTATAATGGAAAAGTACAAGGAGCTAAACCGATGGCAACTACAACCGTACCCGATGTTCAGCCCAATGTTCAGCCCAAGACCGCGGGGCCAGTCCTGACCCCGAACGCAATTGCCAAGGTCAAAGAGATCATGACCTCCCAGACGCCGGTCCCGACGGGGTTGCGATTGTCTGTGGTCGGCGGCGGTTGCTCCGGCTTCCAATACTCCATGGCTTTCGAGAACGGCGCCGGCATGATGGACAAAGTTTTCGAGTTTGACGGTCTGAAGGTGTATGTCGATGCCACTTCGCTCATGTACCTGGGCGGAGCCCACGTCGATTACATCGAGACTCTGGAAGGCGCGGGGTTCAAGTTCGAAAACCCGAACGTGAAGAGCACCTGCGGCTGCGGTTCCTCATTTAACGTCTAGTAAGAACTGCGCTCGCGAAACACCTTTTCACTCCACCTTCAGCGGAGCGTCGACCGAGCCGACGCGTCTGCTGCTGTTGTCGCGGACGACGAGACGGACTGTGTATTCTCCGGGGGCGAGATCCATGGCGCCACTGTAGGAAATGCCCTTCTGGCGAATGGCCGACAACCTTTCCGGAGTCAAATGAACGTCCACCATTTGCCCCATCGGTTGACCCACCGATTTTCCCTCGATCGTTTTCGCCAGCGCCACGAATTCCAGTGAAACATGGTTATTGTCGGCCTCGTTGATCAGCGCAGGATCCGGCGCCAGACGCATCATATAATTCACGCGCTTCTTGCCGGATTCCTTGCCAGGCTCGACTTTGTCCCAGCGCGCCACCAGCGGTAGCGACGTGTAATCCAGAGGCGACTGCAAAGCCGACGATATGTCGCTGTTGCGGCTATTCGCCGGATCGACAGTCGCATTGGTCACGAAGAAGCCGCTCCTCGCGCGCACTTCCACATGATCGCGCTTCACCTTGACCCCCAGCTTGCGCCAGCCAGCCTTGGTTTTCGACCGGTCGAGATAGTAGCCAAGCATGTAGTATTGGGCGGAATCGTGCACCGCCTCGCGAAATCCTTTTACCAGATCATTGGAGTTGTAATAGGCGCGGCCGCCGGTCATGGAGGCGAACGTCTGCAGGGTCGCCTGGGTATCCATTTGCCGCCAGTTCATGTTGCGTCCAAAGTTCTTTCCCGGCTTGCCAATCGAGGCGCCTGGCATAGTCCCAACCTGCAATCCTTTGACGTCCACAGGATAGAGTGCGATCTGCGCATCGTTCAGCAATTGCCAGGTGTGTTCGTATAGCGGGAGCACATCGGCGAGAGTATCGCGGCCAGCGGGCGCAAGCTGCATGGTGGTGTCACTCACACTGAAAGGAAACCCGCCGCTGGCCCAGATCAACGATTTGCGTCCAGGAAACCCAGCCAACGCCTGCGACACCTGTTGCATTCCCTGCAAAGTGTAGATGATGGCAAGGCGTTGCTCGAACGATTGAAAATTGAGCTCCGCGTCCTCCATCATTGTCTGGAGCGCCTGGGCTTCCTTCTGCACAGCCGCTGCATTCGAAGACGCTTTCGAGCCCTGGCCGGCGCTCGTCGGCGCGCTCGCATCGGTGCCCGCGCTGCCATCGGGGCTCGCGGTTCCGGTGATGGCTTCCACCTCTTCCGGGCTGTCCACCATCTGGTACGAGTCGCCTTTCACTTTGTGCAGAGCGGCTAGCAGGATTCGAGGATCAGTGGTGAAATCATGGATCACGTGAATGCCGCTACGATTGAGAGTGTAGAGGGCTGTCGGCTCGCGCTGATCGACCGATTGCGTCAGATACTTGAGCAGGTCCTGGCGAGCATAGGCCTGCGCCGAAAAGGGTGTATTGATGAAGTCGAGCACGATGAGCGTAATGCGCCGGTTGGATGGATCGCCCCCAACGGAATTACTGAACTCGTCTGGATTCGCGGGACGCGACAAGCGCTGCGCTCCACTTGTGATTTCTTCAAACGTGGCAATCTTTTGTTCGGAGCCATTCTCCAGAACCGTGAAGTCTTCCTTTTTTAGTCCGCTGATGTGATTGCCGGACTTGTCGGTCACGAGCGTAGGGATCAGCACCAGCTCGGAGCGCGCCGTGAATTTGACTTCAGTGTCGTTGTCTTTATCTTTGTCTTTGGGGCTTGCCAGGACAAAAATGGAACAAGCCAAAGCGGCGATGATGGAAACGCAGCAGAAAAGTTGGCGCCTGATCGTCATTATTCCCACACTCCCTTCATCCCAGGAATACTGGCGTTCGTCGATCATACGACTACTTACACGGAGTTCAACAAGGAAAACGTGAATTAAGGCGTCAGACACACTTTCGGAGCGGGACCTTCCAATCGGATGGCGAAATCTACTGTTGGGGCTGCGTCTGGCCTGAGTTTTGCGATGGTTGCGTCGGCTGCATTTGAGTTTGGCCGCCGCTCGGCGTCAGCCCTTGTCCTAGACCCTGTCCTAGTCCCAGCCCCTGCCCACTAATTCCTTGCCCAGCACCCGTCTGTCCCGGCAGGCCCCCGTTTAAGTTCGGAGTCGGCATATTGGGATTCAGCGGCCCGACCAGCAGGCCGCCACGGTCGGCCTGCGCCACGTAAATAAAGAGCCAGTCGTTGTAATGGTTCTTGTCGAAAAACACGCGAATGCTTTTCTCTTTGCTCAGGCTGGCCACCCCAAGTATGGGGCCTCCGCCGAACGTCGGTCCATTGGGGCCTGAGCCTGTACCAGAACCTGTACCGGAATTCGAAGACAGGGATCCGGGCCCCGAATTCGCTCCGGTAGCGGAAGAATTGCCGGAAGAGCCATTGGCGGAATCGCCACTCGCGTCGCCGTTTAGTCCCGTGCCAACCTGTTGCTGCAGCCCGCCCGGCGTCGCTCCCAAGCCACCCATGCCGCCTTGCAGCGCGCCTAACGCTGCCTGGATCTGGGCGCCCTGGGCCCCGCTCAGTCCAGCTGCCCCGGCGAGTCCGGCTGCCCCCGCGAGTCCGGCTTGCCCCGCGAGTCCACCCTGTCCTGGAATCGCTCCCAATAGCGGACCATTGTTCAAGGTGACGTCCTGCTGATGCAGGAATTTGAAGTCCCTTTCCTTGCCCGTGGCGGGATCCCGGTTCATCGGATCCTTATAGAGTTTGCGAATGAAACGGAGGTTGTTGGTATTTTCCAGTTCCTCGGGACGCGACGGATATCGTTGAAACTTCTTGTAGAAGTGTTGAATTGCCCGCATGTAGGACGTGCCGCGATGTCGCATCTCCTCCTCGCGGTCGCGTTTGATCTGCTGGCGAATATCGGGTATCACGGCGAGCAGCCCGATCGAGACGAGGGCAAGCACCAGCATGAGCGTGATCAGCATGTAGCCGCCCTGCCGGTTCCGCCGCCGCTTCCGTGGATCGAGCATAAATACTTTTATCCTTTATCCTTGCGTCAACGGCAGGCTCTGCCGGTTATTGTTGAGCACATCTTCCACGTCCACGGCTGTCGGCGAAATGTGCAGCACGCGATAGCGACGATCAACGATGTCGCCCTCACCGGCGACAAAAACATCTTCGCCCTGGGACAAGAACACTTTCCGGGTTTCTCCAGGCCGGTTGGCAAAGCCAAAAAACTTGAGTGTGATGGGCGGCGGCGGTGGAACCGGCGGAGGCATGTGAAGGTTGGCTTCGGCTTTTGCCTTAACGTCTGTGGCGGGGTTTCCCCTGACCGCTTCGATTGGCCTGGAACCCATGACAAAAATGTTTCTTCCATTGCCCGCGTACTTGATTTCCTCACTCTGACTGAGCAATTCCAGGTCCAGCGTGGGATCCAGCCGGGGCGCAATCACCGGCACCATTCTTCCAGAAGATGTGCGCCTCATGGCGGGCTTAGCCGGTGCCGAGGTCGCCTGCGCCGTTGCCGGCGCGGTTGCCGGCGACGAGGGCCAGAATACGTAGGCCAGCGACAGCAGCGCGATGCCGCCCACCACCATGAGTGCGATGACTTCTTTCCGGTTTTCGGTTCCAAGTTTCACTCAGGCACCCAACCGCAAGTAGCTGTGTATCGTGATTCCCAGCCGGACGGGGCCGCCGCCTTCGCCCGCCAGATCCACGCCATCCACCTCAAAAAACATCTTCGACCGTTCCAGCGTATTGATGAACCGCACCAGTTGCAGGTAGTCTCCGGAAAAACTCCCCTGAATTTCGACTGGGATCACGCCCGAGACCTCCGCCTCTTCTTCCTTGTATCGCGCCTGCTGCATGCGGACCCCGTTTTCCGACGCCAGTTTCCCCAGTTCATTGGTCAACACGGAATCCTTGTCGGCAAAGCGGTCCTTGTAAAACCCGCCGATCTGATCCTTCGCCAGCAGGATCTTCTGGTCCATGCCGCGCAGCGGTTCGACTTCGCGATTTGCCTTCGTCAGCTCGACTCGCAACAGGTTCAGTTGCAGTTGCCGCGAATCCGCGGAGCCGACCAGCGGCGAGAACAGAACTGCCGCCGCTATCACATCCACAGCCAGCATCGTTCCAATCACGATTTTCAGCTTGCGCCGCGAGTTTCCCAGGTCCGGCATTACTTTCCACTCCTGTTCGGCGGGTCGGGAACGTAAATCGAAACCACCAAAGCGATCACACTCGATCCCGTATCCGCGGACTGCTCCTGCACCAGCTGCGTCCCCTGGAAATGCCTGGAGCCTTCCATCCGATGGACGAGTTCCACGGCGGCGCCGCGCGAGTCGCCTGCCACCTTCATGTCCAATTGCATCTGATTTTGCTCATTCAACTCCGGACGCAGCGAAACCACATGCAGGTTGGTGGGCATGACCTGCTCCAGGTCTTCGAACACGCGGGTCCACGAAAATGACTTGCGTTGAATCAATCCATTTACGAACTGCGACTGATCCCGCGTACTGCGGTTGGCGGTCATGTCGAGGTAAGCCTGCGCCTTGGTCCGTTCCTGACCGCGTTCGGCGATACGTGCCTGCAATTGCGCGATGTCATGACGATCTTTGCTGGCTTTGGTCCAGCCTCTCACAGCCAGGCCCAGCAGAGCCATTGTCAATAGGGCAAGCAGCGCCACTCCCAATCCCCAGCGCACCCAGAATTCACGCGCATCTTCGTAGGGCCGGGTCGCGAGATTGATATCCAGACGCATAGTTGTGAAATCCAGAATTTATGAAACAAAGGCTACGAAATCAGCGCTTACGAAATCAGCGTTTATGAAATCAAAGCTCCCACCACTCCTGCCATGCGCCAGCGCGGAACCGTTCCGCTCGTGGAACCAATCTGCGACGGCGCCACCAGTTCTTCGACCTGCGCGCCGGACTGGCTCTTCAGCGCCGGCGCCGCCCCACCCGATTCCGGCAGCCCCGCCACATACACGCGCTCAATGTTCAGGTTATATGTGTCCTGGAAAAACACTACCGAGGGATAAACTTCCTCCGCCAGTTGATCGCCGGTGATGGTCACTCCCCGCACATTTTCCAGCGTTCGGGACAGCAGGAGCTGCTCGTTATCGAGAATCGCAATGCTGATCGTGCGCGCGTCCACTTTGACCACCAGCGTGGGCCGTTCCGCGTCCGCGGCTCCGATCGCCGCCAGCATCGACGGCATCACCATCCCCGGGCTGTAGCCTGCGTCGCGAAATGCCGACTCATATTCCTCGAGCACCGTGTTCAGGACCACGGCCGCTACCGCCTGCATACCCTTCCGCGTCGACTGCGCGTGATAGGAGATCCGGGCATTGGCGGGATCGAAGGGCAGCGACTTCTTCAGCCGGAAGCGGACCACAGCTTCGGCCTCGTCCCGCTTCGCGGGCAGGGTTTCAAAATCCAGCAGCACGACTCGCACCGCGGTATCGGGCAAAATCGCGATCACGTCGCGGGACCGCGCGCCAACGCTAGTCAGTGCGCCCTCAATCGCGTGCCGGATCGCCGCCTTGTCCCGCAGATTCGGTTCCATCAAATCGGGAACCAGAGAACCCGGCGCCAGTTCACGCGCCGACACTATTTCCACGAGTCGCCCAGCATCCGAGGCGCGGCCCGCCAGAACCCGGTCCGCCGCAATTTCACAGGCGAGCGTCGGACGACGAACGTGTTTGGAGGTGGAAGTCATAGCTGCTGTTCAATGATATCTCGCACTCTCATGAAGAGGAAATTACCTTTGCGAGCGCCCGGCTGGATTGCCGGCCCCGACCCTTAGCGCATGGTCTCGATAAAGGTGACCTTGTTGATCTCTTTCAGCGTGGTGAATCCTCCGCGGACCTTGTCCAGCGCCGATTCGCGCAAGAAGCGCATACCCTCTTCGCGGGCGGCTTTCCGGATCTCCGATGTCGACTTCCGATCGAGAATCATCTCGCGGATGCGGTCGCTCAAATCCAGAAGTTCGTGGATCGCGGTCCGGCCCCGGAATCCCGTGCCCGCACACTCGATGCAGCCCTGCCCCTCATACAAAGGGACTTGCGACCAGGCTTGCGGGTCCAACCCGCTCGCCTCCAGCACGTCATTCGGATAATGGACGGCGGTGCGGCAGGAATCGCAGATGATCCTCACCAGGCGCTGCGCCAGAATGCAGTTCAGCGCGGAGACAAAGTTGTAAGGCTCGACGCCCATGTTGAGGAAGCGTCCCAACACATCGACCACGTTGTTGGCGTGGACGGTGGTGAATACAAGGTGGCCCGTAAGGGCGGACTGAATGGCGATCTGCGCGGTTTCGTTGTCGCGGATTTCGCCGACCATGATCTTGTCCGGGTCATGGCGCAGGATGGAGCGCAGACCGCGGGCAAACGTTAAACCCTTTTTCTCGTTGACCGGAATCTGGGTAATGCCGCGCAGTTGATATTCCACCGGGTCTTCAATGGTGATGATCTTGTCTTCATCCGTTTTGATTTCATTAATCGCGGCGTAGAGCGTGGTGGTTTTGCCGCTGCCCGTCGGCCCGGTGACCAGCACCATGCCGTAAGGTTCTTTAATATAGCGGCGAAAGCGGCGCAGATCGTCTTCGTCGAAGCCCACCACTTCGAGCGAGAGCTTCTTGAATTTCTCGCTCATGGACTCCTTGTCGAGCACGCGGAGGACGGCGTCTTCGCCATGAATCGACGGCATGATCGAAACGCGGAAATCGATGGCGCGCGCGTTGTACTTCACGCGGAAGCGGCCGTCCTGCGGCACGCGGCGCTCGGAAATATCGAGCTCGCTCATGACCTTGATGCGCGAAATGATGGTCGAATGATGCTCTTTGCCGATGGGCGGCATGGCGTTGGTCAGCACGCCGTCGATACGAAACTTGATCACTACCGAGTCGTCTCGCGTCTCGATGTGAATGTCACTGGCCCGCCGCTGCAACGCCGTGAAAATCGTGGTATCGACCAGGCGAATGATCGGGCTCATGTCGCTGCCCGCGGTCGCGGTCAACTTGTCGATGGAAATGGTTTCGTCGTTTCCCGCTTCGTCCTCGCGGATCACGTCGAGCGTAAAGCCTTCGCTCGCGTCTTCGAGCACGCGCTTGGACTGCTCCGTTTTCTTCAGAATGTCGGAGATCTGCTTGAGGGTGGAAACCTTGGTCAGGATGCGCTTGCCGAGCAGCAGGCTGATCTCGTCGATCATCATCAGCTGGCTGGGATCGGCAATGGCAATCGCCAACCGCCCGTCCGCCGTCTCATCCAGGGGCACGAAGTTGTAACGGAACATCAGGTGCACCGGGATCTTCTCGAACAGATCGTGGTGCAACTGGAAATCGCTCAGATCGATGAATTCGCAACGGTAGCGCCGCGCGATATCACGCGCGCGTTCCAATTCATCGGGAATCGATGCCGGTTCCGGCACCAGCTTCCCGCCATTCACCAGTACTGTTTTTTTATCCGCCATGCCCATCCCAGTTTACAACCTCTTCGAAACTCCTACTCTTACTCTTAGTGTAGAGACGCGGCTTGCCGCGTCTCCACTGCCAGCCGTGGCGTCAATGAATGTTCGCTCCCAAGGTAAAGATCGGCATATACAAAGAAATCAGTATGCCTCCGACAAAAATCGCCATAATAATCAAAATCAACGGCTCAATCAGTGCCATAGCTGCGCTCAGAGCCGTCTGCACGTCTTCTTCGTAAAACTCCGCCACCGAGGCCAGCATTGCCGGCAGTGCGCCCGTCGATTCACCAACCTCCAGCATTTCGACGGCGAGATCGGGAAACAACTTTTGCGTCTCCAGGCTATTTGCCAGACTCTGTCCTTCTCTCACCCGCTCCGCCGCGGCGGTGACTCCGTTCAACATCTGCCGGCTGCTCATCGATTCGCCGGCCGTTTCCATCGCCGGCACCAGAGGCAACCCGCCTTGCAGCAGCGTCCCTAGAATGCGCGAGAAATTCGCCACCTGGTACTTCAGCCGGATTTCCCCGATCAGCGGCAGCGACAGCAGAAATCGGTCAATGCGTTCGGCTCCTTTGTCGCTTTGCTTCCAGCGCCACAACAGAACGGCGGCGATGACTCCGAATAGCAGCACCAGCCAGCCATACTTCTGCGCATTCAGGCCAAGATCCAGCATGAACACCGTGATCGCCGGCAGTTGCGCTCCCAGGTTGTTGAACAGATCGGCAAACTTTGGCACCACGTAGGTGATCAAGAAAATCAGCATCACCGTCACTACCGAAACCAGCAGCGCCGGATACACCAATGACACCGCAAGCTTCTTGCGGAAAGTCTGCACCATCCGCTGATAGGAGATATAGCGGCCGAGTACTTCTTCCATGTTGCCGCTCTTCTCGCCCGCCAGCAGCGTGGTCGTGTACATCTTCGGAAACACCTGCTGCGCGGCAAATGCATCGGACAGCAACTCGCCACCCTTCACCCGCTCGCGGACGTTTTCGAGCAGCTTTAACAGGGAGGTGTCCCGCTGCCGCTTGATCAGGAGATCCAGCGAGGTCAGAATCGGCAATCCCGCCTTGATCAACGTCAGAAACTGCTGGTTGAAGATCAGGAATATGGACTGTTTAAGCTTGCCGCGCCGCCCGCCGGCCGAACTGAGTAAAGTCCGGGGCTTGACCCAGTACACCAGGTATCCCTGTTGCGTAAACCGGTCGTGAACCTCCGCCTCGGAATACCCGTGCTCCACCTGCTGCCGCAGATGGCCTTGTTCGTCCGCGACTTTGACCAAAAATTGTGCCATTGGCGATTGTGTGTCCGAACTTTCAGCGGCTGCTACTGAGCGCCTAAGATCAAGTGTAACATTCTGTACCCAAAGCGCTTAACGCAAACCTGTCCATTCGTGTCTTACGCAAGTAACCAGCTTTTGTGTGGTTACGGGCGTCTCGCCCGTCAAGCCGGGCGGGGAGACCCGGCACTGCCCAAAAGCTCTATCCCGCCGCCGAAGCCAGCCTTCAAAGCCGGGTTCCGAAGCATTGTTCCGAAGCTGGGCTCCGAAGCTACGGTCCCAACTCTCCGTCCACCGTCTCCACCCCCGGGGGAGGGGTGAACTGAAACTGGCTGTCGCTCAACTCCACATTTTCTTTCCAGCCCGTAAAGCGAAACTCCGTCGTCCCACCTTCGGCCTCCAGTAATACGATGCGGACAATCTGGTCTGCGGGCGTGATCTCCAGTTGCACCTCATTCGTCTGACCGGCCATCGCTTGCGGGATGCCTCGCAACAGGATATTACCCGCCGTCAGAGGTGCTTGATCCACCACCTTCGAAAGTCCTTGTAATTCATTCTCCAGCTTGGTTTTACCAAGCAAAAAAGCCAGTGGTGAACGCAGGTCGTCCAGCTTACGGAAATCCGTCTTTCTGAGCTGTCGTTCCTCCGGCAGGTAGAACCACACAATCCGGCCGTCGCTGATAAACAGCTTCTCTTTCGGAGAACGGTATTCCCAGCGCATCTTGCGCGGCTTTTTCAACCACAACGTGCCCGATTCGACCCGCTCCGGCCCATCGCCCCAATAGATCTCCGTGAAGTCCGATTGCAGGCTGCGGAGGTGGTTGTAATGCTCATCGACCGCACGGGCAAGTTGATGGATGTCCTGGCCTTGCGCGGGCATGGCGATGGCCACGGACGTTACCCAACAAAGCAGTGGCCAACCAAGAAATAATCGCCGACTCAACGTTGATTTTCCCCTGCTCAATTCTACTCGTTGCGTGCTCGCACTGGGTTAATCGGGCGTGAATGTTCGTCACTCTTGAGCTTCGCGAAACTGTAGATGGAGTACTGCTGCGTCCCGCCGAGTTTCGTCAACACAGCGCTTCCGCGCAGCACCTGCTCCAGCAGCGGATTGTGATACAGCAGATACACAGCTCGCGGATGGGCGTTCAGACTGCTCTCCAGATTCGCGATCACCTGCGTCAAGCCCGACTCCGATAATGGATTGAAGAGGTACAGCACCAGCGGCTCGTTGGGGAGAGCAAAGTCGGTGGCGTCGGCACAGACCGCTTCCAGGGCGGAGCACTTCTGCGATTCACTTTTGTAACGAGACAGATTTTCCTGCGCGACGCGGTGCAATGCGGGCAGAAGCTCGACTCCCACAATCCTTCGAAACGGATATTCCGAAGCCATCAGCAGGGTTCGTCCCTTGCCGGAACCCAGATCGACGAAGGTGAACTGATTGAACTCGATTGGGAGGCTCGCCATCATCTCGCGAAATAGCGCGGGATCGGTTGGCTGATAAGGGGAAAGAAACAATCCCATCAGCCGTGCGCGCCAGCCGACCGTGCCGCTGGTCGTGTCGACGCGATTCTCCCAGTCGTAATCCATGTCGCCATATCGACTCCGCCGACGCTCGGGCGTGGACTCGCGCACAAACGACCACAGATTCTGCAGCAGCAGGGAAGTCGCGCCGGTGGCGCTTTTCGCGCTCGCCTGTTCGCGCCACCAGCCGCGGAACGCTCTCCAGAATTGATGAGGGAAACTTGAGGA